>ERZ1035014.56-NODE-56-length-65865-cov-38.948427_pt1 | contig 65865 bp, 49 predicted proteins | sample MGYA00520620_ERZ1035014 | MGnify/ENA primary metagenome ERZ1035014 (study PRJEB33766, sample SAMN09781744) | gut metagenome | biome: gut microbiome | host: Homo sapiens | place: Madagascar | study: EMG produced TPA metagenomics assembly of the PRJNA485056 data set...
CAACGTAGGCATCAGCAAGGGACTACGCTCCTCGCAGTTCTTCGGCAACCTGTACCACAACGACATTGACCACATAATGGAAGAAGTGTGCGGCAAAGACCGCTACTTCAGATTTTGTGATGACATATACATATTGGGCGAGGAAAAGAAAACGCTATGGAAATGCAGGGACAGGCTGCATGAAGAAAGCGCACCCTACAATCTGATAATAAAGCCGAGTGAGAAAGTTGCACCCATCAGTGCAGGAATGGACGCACTCGGCTTTGTTGATTATGGGGACTACTCCCTGTTGAGAAAGCGTACCAAGGTGAACGCTGCACGGAAACTCGCCAAGATAAAGTCGCGCAAGAGGCGGCAACAGATAATTGGGTCATTCAAGGGAATGGCTTGCCACGCAGATTGTAAACATCTATATTATACATTAACAGGTAAACACATGAAGAAGTTTTCAGAAATGGGCGTAACCTATACACCTGCTGACGGCAAGAAACGCTTTCCCGGCAAGGTGACACGCCTCGGTGACATCGTGAACATACCGATAGAAATTCACGACTTTGAGACAGGCATAGACACGAAAGAGGGCGAAGACCGCTATTTGGTGTCATTCCGCAATCCAGCCAACTCGGAATGGGGCAAGTTTTTCACCGCCTCATTGGAGATGAAAGGCATACTCGACCAGATAAGCGACATAGAGGACGGCTTTCCATTCGAGACCATCATCAAGTGCGAGGTGTTTGACGGCAGCAAGCGCAAGTATAACTTCACTTGACAACGGCTCACTAAAGATAAAAGGCGATGTGTGGTGTGTCGGTGTATCTTTGCAACGTTACAAATTCATAACGACATGGAAAAGATATACGGCACAACCCAACGGCAAGACGGACTGCAACGCATAGGCAAGAACAAATGGCTGCTCTACTTCGGCTATTACGAGACCGAGGACGGCAACTATGAATACCGCCACACGTTCAGCCGCAAGCCCACGATGGACGAGATAAAGCAGCTTGTCAGAGACACGATAGACGCAGAGACCAAGGACAAGATAGTGAACCGCTTTGAGTATGACGGCATCAAGGTGTGGCTGTCGGACGAGAAGCAGCGCAACTACGCCTCTTTGGAAAACAACGAGAGCATTGCCTATCCGCTTACGTTGAAACTCAACGAGGAGGCGGACGCAACGCCAGTGTACTACACCTTTGAGACGAGGGAGGACTTCATCAAGTTCAGCAAAGAGGCATCAGCCTACATTCTCGACACCATCATGGACGGTTGGAAAGAGAAAGACAACATAGACTGGAGCGTGTTTGACATCCAGTAACAGAAACGAGAACCTATCAGAGGGACGCAGGAGCAATTCTTGCGTCCCTTTTTTCGTGCGCCACAACAGATAAAAGGGAAAGAGCCATGCCTGTAAGTAAATTTGCCATGAACTAAATTCTTATTGACATGAAGAAGATTTTATCATGGCTGCATACCAGCAACAGAAACAAGCATATCGTAGGTGGAGTTATCATTGGCTTGGGTGCTGATGATACCTATTGCGCAGCGTATGCAGGAGTGGGCGTAGCCGCAGCCTTGGAACTCAAAGATGAGTTGTGGGGCGGCAAGTGGGACTGGATAGACTTCGGCTGCACAGTGGCAGGAGTAGTTGTAGGACGTTTAATAAGATGGGCAGTATGGCAGTAGTATTCAAACTTTGGAAGTTCGCGGCCATGGCCGTGGGCGGCATGGTAGGCTGGCTTGTGGCAGAGTTCAGACCGACATTCCCATTGATAGCGGTAGCCATCATCTTTATACTGTATGACGCATACACCGCTTTCAAGCTCGACAAGCGCGTACACGCAGCCTATCCCGAAAAGACCGACAGGAAGAAAGCCAAGTTTACCTCATTCGCCTTTGGCAAGGTGGTGAAACAGACCATACCCAAACGGCTGTGGCTGATAGTGCTGGCATACTTGGCGGAGCATTGGGTGTTCATACACATGCAAGTGCCGCTCTCGTACATACTGACAGGCGTGATATGCTTTGAACAGGCATGGTCGATACTGGAGAACGAGAGCAGCTGCCGACCAGAGGCGGAGCACCGCTTTTGGAAAGTGTTGCAGCAAATCATGGTGGACAAGACCGCGAGACATTTTGATGTGAACCTTGACAAACTAAAAGAAGATGATAGTACTCATTGACAATGGCCACGGTGAGAACACACCGGGCAAGTGCAGCCCCGACAAGCGGTTGCGCGAATACAAGAAAGCGAGAGAGATAGCACGCAGACTGGTGAACACCCTGCTGAGCAACGGAGTGGAGGCACACCTGCTTGTACCCGAAGAGACAGACATTCCGCTTGCCGAGCGGTGCAAGCGAGCCAACAAGTATTGCGACAAGTACGGAGCGAAGAACGTGCTCCTCGTGTCGATACACCACAATGCCGCAGGAGCGGACGGACAATGGAAAACCGCTGGCGGCTGGTGCGTATATACCTCGCCTGGTCAGACTCATGCCGACCTGCTCGCCACCGACCTGTGGAACGCAGCCGAGGAATGCTTGAAAGGCTACATCAATGGCTTTGACGCACACAAGGCCAAGGGCGACTATGACAGCAAGCAGAAGCCCATGCGTGCCGACTGGAGCGACAAAGACCCCGACTATGAGGCACGCTTCTACATACTGCTGCATACCAAGTGCGCAGCCGTGCTGACGGAGAACCTATTCCAAGACAACAAGGCAGATGTGGAATATCTGATGAGTGAGGAGGGCGTGCGCAGCATCGTGCAGCTGCACTACAAAGGCATTACGGACTACATCAAACACATGAAAGTATGAAACACGCATTGAGTTTTATAGGAGGCGTGTTGCTTACGCTCCTGTTTGTGGCGATGCTTTACCCCGAACCCAAGGCAGGGAACGGCCACAACATCGTAATACAAACCGACACCATCATAAAGCGCGACACGATCAAGGACGTGCCGGGAGAACCGAAGTACACCAGTAAGCAGCCAGTCGGAACTGCCGAGGTGAGAGTGCCAACAGACCGCATCAAGATTGGTGATGCGACATTGCCACACATCAGAGCCGACACTACGGAAAGCGGTTATGCACAGAGCCTTGACAAGAACGGCACGGACAGTGCGACAATAGAACTGCCCATTATGCAGAGCGTGTATGAGAGCAAGGACTACAAGGCATACGTCAGTGGCGTACACGCACGGCTCGACAGCATCTTTGTATATCCCCTGCATGAGGTGGTAACCATAAGAGAAAAGCAGCCCCCTAAGCGTTGGCACATAGGAGTAACGACAGGCTACGGCTTGACCACGAAAGGCATGCAGCCGTATGTGGGCATAGGACTAACGTATTCACTAATCTCATTCTGATGGAAACGATAACCGTACAAATATTCAAGGACGATGTGTATGAGGAAGTGGCGAAAGCCACGGACTACACAGGCGCGAAGCTGATAAACGGTGACGAGAAAGCGCGAGACCGCATACTTGCCACCGACAGCGAGTTGAGCGACCTTGGCAGATTTTGGGAGGAGGCCGTGCTTGCCACCAACGAGCGGCTGAAACAGATGCTCATATCGGGAACGACCAAACTTGTGATGGTTTCTACTGCCTTATCAGAAAAAACGGAAGTAGCAGAGCAAACCATGCCACCGATAAGACCGCGCAAACTTGCGTATGTGGCAACGTTGGAAGTGAGCAAGTCGTTCGACAAGGAACTGACAGACAATGTGCAGTCAGCCCTGCGCAACTTCTTCATCACATCAATCATCGGTCAGTGGTTCAAGTTTGCCAACAAGGGCGAGGCCACTGACTACTTCAACCAAGCAAGTGAAATGATGGACGGAGCGGAACGACTGCTGTACAGCAGGAAGAAGCCGACACGCCCAAGTGACTAACAAACTAAAAGGAACTAATTATGTCAGAGACATTAGGCGCAAAGAAAGAGGTTACTGCAACCATCAAGATAGACTGGCTGCTGTATGACATCATGAACGAGACCTTTCTGAGAGGTCGCACGATACAGAACAAGGAGAACCACAAGGAAGTGGCGAGCATGTTTGCCTCGGAGGACGAGGAGAACCGCGAGAAGATTCTTCGCTCCATCAAGAAAGGCTTTGCCGAGGTAAAAACCGAACTTGCCGAATATCTTGACGAGGACGGCACTACCACCGACAACAGCCACTATGACGGCAGCGATGACCTGTCGCTGAAACTCCAGATGCCGAGCAACTTCAACGAGGCGGCAACAACAGGCGTAGGCGAAGCCATACACGATTATCTGAAGAACACTGCCATTGCCGAGTGGTACATGGTGACCAACAAGGCAGACGCGGAGCAGTATGTGGCGTTGGCGCAGAAGAGCCTCGTGAGCATACAGCAAGCCGTGAGCAAGCGGAGCCGTCCGAAACGCCCGACAGACTAAAGCGAGAAGCCTATGAGTTGTTGTGTGGAAAACGAGGGCAGCACGCTGAAAGTGAAACTCACATTTGGGCGTGACCAACTGCTCTACGACATTAAGAACGCAGCCTATGTGGAGAGCCATGTGATGCCGCCCGAAACGGAACACGCCAAGCACATGGTGGCAGATGTGGGCGAAGAGGGCAATGTGGACCGCGTGACAAGAGTGCTGGACTTGGGCGTGTCGATGTGCCGGGAAATGCTCTATCCGTGGGCGAAGAAAGACATCGTGAACACGGAGCTGGACGACACACTGAAGGAACGGCAGCAGTACGTTATCGTGATGAACGTGCCGACTACCATGTCGCAGACAACGCTCACGCTTGTGGAAAGGCTGATACATGAATACTTGGTATGCCGAGGTGTGGCCGACTGGTTGAGCATCACAAATCCTGCCAAGAGCGAGACGTGGCTTGCCAAGGCAGCGGAGGCCGAGACGGAGATACGAACCGCCATTCATTCGCGAATGGAGCGTACACGGATAAGGCAACACTTCTTGGACTGATACCGAAAGACAAGAGCCGAGGTGCATCACGCATCCCGGCTCTTTTCGTTACCTAAAAAAACAATCTTAACCTAAAAACTAATGAACCTAATAATATCTTTTGGCCATAATGGGCTTGCTTGGCTCATTGGGCTTTATTTCATCGTGGTTGGTTGTTCTGCCGCGGTGTGAACTGTACGGATGCCCCAAAGATATTCTCATTGGCACCCAAAGATGCGACACCTGCAATGCGGAAATATTTGTATGGCGAGCCACGGAAGCCACGGAGATAGTGGTCTTTGCTCGACCATACCAAATGCCAGTTGACCAAATCACGCGAGCCATAGAGAGCCGTAGCCACATTGCCCTTGCGGAAGAAACCACGCTGAATGATGCAGTCAACGGTTTTGAGGATGTTGGCCGCTTCGAGTTTGAGAGGGCGCGTAGTGTAGAGACACTTGACAGCCTCTGCCTTTGGCACGGAGAAGTTGAGGACGGCATTGTCAGCGTCCACCGCCAGCGCATCGGGATAGGAGTTGAGGTGCGAGGAAAGGCGAGAGAATATCATGCCCCACTGCTGCGTCTTGAGAGAATAGACATAAGCGTAGGTAACGCTTGGCGCATAGACAATGACACGCTGATGCACATAGTCGTAAATCATCTGACAATTCTTTAGGAACTCCGTGAACGGCAGTGTGGGCAAGCACTTGTCGGTGGCTGGTTCATGGCCGAGCATGGCGTGCAGCTTGGTGAAGCCTGGCAACTTCGTAGCGTCAAACGGATATTCAGAGTTGATGGCTTCGGATATGCACTGCGTCTGTGAGCCGCTGATGAGCATGATGCCACGGTCAGTGGGGAAAAGAACGGCAGAGTCCAACTGCGTGATGCCATCGGGATTGATGCATACATCGCGCGTGATTGGCTGACGAGCGGAGTATGTGCCACTGCTCGACACCTCCAACGCCCACACTCCCTCGGTGGTGAAAGCGTAGAGAGGGAACTGGCCGAACTGACCCTGCGAGAGAGCCTTGGCTGCGGAACAGATGCCCTTTATCTCGCCTGTACCAACGGTGTTGATGCCGAGGAGAGGGAAATAGAAAGGGTTGTTGACTTCGGAGGTGTAGATTTTGTTAGGTACATCAATCATACGGTCGGCAATGATTGATGCCGTAGGAACAGAACCTTTCTGTTCGGGATTGTCCCAACCACCAAAATAGAATGAGCCATTAAGGAAACCATGCTGTTCAAGCTGCACCTCGTATGGTGAACCAAAAGCGTACCACCTTACAATGACAGCCTTGTAAGCATTGACATTCGGATAGAATATGAACAGCATGGGCGCATCACTATATCCCAATTGATAAGCATTACCCTGCACTATAATGTCCTTACCATCTTGTTTTATAAAAACATATACAGAGTATGCAGCCTTTCCATCTGCAACAGTCGGTGAAGCATTACTATAATTTGCCACATATCCGTCAGTATAGCAAAACACAGATGCCGCATTGTAACCAGTAAACAACATCTTCTTCATGTTCGCAATGTTGAGACGTGAGTTGTAGGCAAACGCATAACGAGGAATAAGAGTGTCGTGGCTGTCATAGTCATCGGTCATTACTTCGCGAGTTACCAGTGACTGAAGATAATCCTCTTCGATGTTGAGCAATGTGCGTGTAGTGGTTAGAGCCTCTATCTTTATACTCTCCAGCATATAGAACTGCGATGTGGACTTGATGTCCTCTTTCACCGCATCGACCGACCTGCGAGGCAGTATCAAACGCCCAGCAGGATAAGTAGTAAGATTTGTTGGGTCGAATGTGAACGCGTAGAGTTTGTTGAACGTATGCTTTTGATAGCGCAATGGATATGTAGTGGTAGATGCTGCTTGATTGGTATGCTTGCACACACAATAAGAGTCAATGTCGGATGATTGTGCAAACCGTTCACACTTTCCGTTCTGGTCGTAGGTGTAGATAGGCTTAGAACAAAAAATATCAACGGAGCGCACAATGTCTTTCCAATTGGAGAGATTGTCTATGTAGGACTGTTCAATAACCGCATAATCCAACTTATGCACCATGCCGACAACACGCATCGTAGCATCTTTGTAAGACCCCTTACCCTTGATATGGTTCCAAAAAACCTGTGGTGAGAGGTCGGAAGATGCAATCATTAGAATGGGTGCGGAGTGCATAGTCAGTGTGCCGTCATACAGGCGATAGGCATAACGGACAAAGAACGGATAGATGAACCGTCCCTTATTGGTGCTCTCCTCTGCAATGAACTTATTGACCTTGGCCAATACTTGGTCTGTTATCTTAGTCTTGTTGTCGTCAGAAAACTCTTTCCAAATGTCGCCCTCGCTGATGCCGTTGAAACTGATAGAGAACTCGTCTGTGCGGACTAATTCTCCCTGCAAACCAAATGACAGCGGACATTCTGGAATATGCGAGCCAAGATACAGGTAGCCTGTGGAGCCGCCTTTCCACAGGTAGTATTGCATACCATTCCCGGTAAGAAAAATTAGCGTATTGCCAACTGATGTAATCTTTATGCAACTGGAAACAATGCCAATAGAGACAATCGTATCTGGCTTTCCTTTGTCGAACCAACTATAAGCGTTGCCATTGGCCACTATGTAATGTGTGAAACTTGACGTCTCGTGAATGTACACGCAACTGCCTGTTTCGGCAGCAAACTGTACCTCAACAGACGGAGGCAGGACTGGCTGCAAAGCACCATCTTCGGGCAGCAGGTTGATGGACACGGCAAGAGAGCCGTCAGAACATTCGTAGTCGGACGGCACGGCAGAGAAGCCACTGTATTTGATTTCTTGGTTCATAACGGCATTTTGTAGATTATGGGCAGATACACTTCGCCATTCCTTGTTTCCTCCTTTCCAACCATGAATGAGGCACGCTGCTCACGTATCTTGCAGTTATCGAGCATGAGCCGACAGAGCATTACGGAGTTGGCGCAATAGTTGCGTGAGCCTTTCTTCGTGGGGTAACATTGGGCGATGAAGCGACCGATGGCATTCTCATGTCGGGATGCCAGCAAGTAACACTCGCCAAGGTGAAAGGCGATGTTTATGCTGTCGCCCGGACGGAGCGAGAGGAGACGCACCACCCTTGCCGTGATGAATATGCGTCCATTGCGGCAGAATGTGATGTCGGGGCGGCGTGTACGTTCCAAAAGTTTTATCATGTTGCAAAGATATAAAGTTGAGACATTGTTGATGTTTTAAGTTTAGAAGAGTGAGAGCTGCACATATCCTTTCTGTTCGTTGGAATGGTCGATGAACATCTTGCGGAACACATGGTAGAGGCAGGAGACCACGATTGAGTTGCCAGCGAGTTTGTACTGCTGCGTCTTGGAAATGCCCGCTTGCTGTATCTTGTCGATGTCGGAGTCGGCCACGTCCATAAGACGGAAACACTCGCGAGGCGTGAGTTTGCGGATGCGGAAGTCCTTGACGAGAAAGTTATTGTCGGCATAGGCGGAAGAAGTTACGGTAGGTGCTAAATTTTTACCCCCCCCCGAAATTAAATCCGTGAGGACTGCTGTAAATCATCGGCTCTACGAGATACTGCGCTGTGCTGCCATTGCGCCCATGGTTGGATGCGACAATTGTGTTGCTGATGTCCTTTAGGTTGTGGGACACCACCTTGCCCTTGTGGTCGCGAGTGTAGCCCAAGAAGAGAGGCGAATACTCCATGACACCAGTATGCGGACAGAGGTCGCTTGAAAAGTCGGTGTAGCCCAACTTATGGTAATGGGCAGTGATGGTGCGAGAGTTGCCCTGCATATCGGTGTTGAGCGGCTCCTTGATGTAGGTGTCGTATTCACGTTGCCCCTCCTTGGTCTTGATTGCACCGCTGATGTCATCGGGCGACTGGAAGTTTACCTTGAAACCGCACCCCTCTGCCACCTTGCGCTCGCAATGCTTGATGATACTCTCCACCTGCTGAGGCTTCAAGTAATAACTCTCGTCCACATTGTCCTCAAGAATATCTTTCAGTCGGTACTCCAAAGGGAATGTCTTGGGAAAGAAGAAACGAGGGTGTTCGCCCAGACAGGATACCATAAAGACACGCTCACGGTTTTGCGGTATGCCGTACTCCTTGGCATTGAGGACTTGGAAGTAACTTGTATAGCCTTGGTCGGAAAGCCATTCGCGCCACTTGTAGAAGTCCTTGGCAAACTTCCTTTGTGTGAGAGCCTTGACATTCTCCATGAGCAGCCACTTGGGATGCTTGGCAGAGATAGCGTCGGCACAAGCCCACAGACAGGAAGAACGCGTGCCGCTACCCTGCGCAAAGCCACGCTGACGGCCAGCCGAGGATATATCTTGGCATGGAAAAGAGTATGTGAGCAGGTCGATGTCGGGAACTTGCAGCCAGTCAATGTGCATGATGTCTCCGAAGTTGGGGGCATGGTCGCCATGAATGGCACGGTAGGCAGCGATGGCGTGCTTGTCAATCTCGGAAATGCCGACCACCGTAAAGCGGAAGTCGGCAAAATCGTTGGCAAGCCGTTGGAGGGCGATAGACTGCGAGCCGTAACCTGCAAAGGCTTCAAAGACACGGATTGTATTGTTGCTCATGTGATGATGAATTGAACATAGAAGTGGAACTCACGGCAGAGCCGTGGTATTTGTGGGTACTTCTTAGGAGACTCCATATAGGGGAGGTAGATGCAACGCTGCTTGGTGTCGCATCGGATACCTCTCCTACGGAGTTTGTAGAGCAGGTTAGCCCTGCGTTTGGGTTGGCGCATACTTACAAGCTGATGCCTAATGCTAATAATGGCACCATCATTTCAAATTGCTGTCCCTCATCGCCAGTGTTGTATATTTCTGAGGGCACAATTGCAAACCCTTTCTTTTTCAAATCCTCCATCTTGGCTGCGACCTCTTCCAAAGTCTTGTCATCTGCACCTCCAATAGTTAGGAGCGATACAGCCTTGTTGATGCTTCGATTTGTCAGAGGAAAACATACCATTGCAATCTGTTCCTCATCACACACGTTGTACGAACGCTCAAACACGTCCTTGGGAGACCATGAGTCGTAGGTACTACCGTCCGGGTTGGCGTACTGAACGTGGTAGCCCTGCCGCCATTCGTGGTTGTCCTCGTTCTTACGAGCGTAGCCTTTCTCAACTGCGGCCAATTCGTCCATAGGTTCGGCCTTAACCTGTTTTGTTCCGATGTAAGTTTTCATTGTTTTGTTGTTTTATGTTTACCATGACGTTTCAAACACACTCCACATTTGATGAAAATGTTTTTGTTGATCATCGTTTCTAATTGATGCTGCCTTTCGTGTTCCATCTTTGATAAGAACTTAGCGTCGCTAAATCCTTTCTTGTAACCATCGAAGTAGCCCTGCTCTTTGCCTTTGTCTTTGCCTAATTGCCAAGCGAGCAGGAGAAAGAAAGCGACGAGTAGGGCTGTTGTCCATATAGCTGCTATCATCGTCTTGCCTTTCTTTTGCGTTTAGGGTTACGGATTGGGTACAGCCTGTCGAATTCATCGTGCCACCAGTTATAGCCGTGTCCATGCTCTACACGTCCTCCGGGATAGGAGCGTGAGTAGATGAGGACACGTCCCCACTTGTCCATGACGTAGCAGGTGCTGTAGTTCTTGCCTCTTATTGAGAGGCTCCAGTGTTCGCGGATGCGAAGGTAGAGGTACATGGCCTTGTTGGTAAGACGTTGAGGCATTACCTTGTAGTTGTCGATTTTTCGTGCAATTCTTCTTTTCATACGAATTTGTTTCTTGAAAGTTTTTCTTTGTAATAGAATGGCTTAATCTTGCCGTCCGCTACGCCATTCCAATAGTAGCGGAGAGCCTTTTTAATTTGCTGTTGACGGTATGTTGCACACCATTGGAGAGCACGGTCGAACCATGTGTTGCTCATGCGGTCAATTGGGGTGTACTTTACCATGCGGACTATTTTTCGGGCTTGTCGTGAGCGCATTTTTCTTCACGTTTATGTAGCAACTTTTCCATGAAGTTTACTTGTTCTTTATACCAATTGATAGTCTCTTTCATTGCAAGGACCTCCCATTTATCTGAGTACTTGTAATAGTTTCCATTTCTCAATTTGTCATTATAGAACTTTTTAGTTCCATCTAAATCGGAATTTAAGAAGAGTGAGTAATTGTTGTTATGAGGATGAATGCACAAGAATTCAAGTATTTCACTCGTTACTCCAATAGAAATTATTTTATCTCCCGGTTTCAGTTGGGTTATGTCTGTAACTTTTTCTAATTTATCTTTCATACTTCGTCACCTCCCTCGTTATTGGTTTGGTTTATCTGGAAGCAAACACCAGTATTTCCACTTGTATTCAGCTTTGTTTGGTACAGGCAATCCCATTTCGTTATACATAGGTGACGGATTGTCAATGTTGGCAATTCGCTTACAAGCATTGCGTAACAAGGCTTGGAATTTATCTGTAGCTTCTTTTGTCTTGCGGAATGTTAAACGAGTGAAACCACGTTCGCTAAGAAGTACTATCTCTTTGTTGAACGGTGGCAATTCGTCTGAAAGTTTAATCCATTTCATACTGACCTCCTTTCTTCACCATTTCGGGATTGTCGTAGATGTTTCCAACAACCTCAACATCGCCTTCATAATCGTTGACAACGACTCCGTATAACGACCATGTGCTTGTGCTTACTGGATCGGCATACACTACATCAAAACAGTAACCGCGAACACCATCAACAACATGACCGATAACTCTGCCATTGTGTGCAAGAATGTCACCGCCATAATTCTCATGGTTGTTCTTGTCTCTTAGCCCAGTATTCATGCCGAGTGTCTTTTCTTGTATTGTAATACAGCCATTATCATAGTCTGCATACTCAAAAATAGCAGGTTGTCTACCCATCCAAACCAAATCACCATGTATCCAGCGGCCACTGCCTACGGCTTTACCGCGAAAATCAATCGTTCTCATTGTTTGCTGCTTTCTTTTGAAGTTCTTTGATTAGTGCATCAGCACACATCACAGCATACTCCGCACCTTTCTCTATTCTGAAATCGTCCATGGACGAATACTCTTCTATGCAAGTCGGGAGCATAACCTTGGCAATCTCGTATCTGCGTTGCTCCCAATTGATGGTTTTGTCCTCAATAACCTGCTCATAATCTCTGAACAGGTTTGCTCGCAAACCATATACTTTGCCGTTGCTGTCTGTACATTCGGCAAAATCGCCTCTCTCGTTATGTCGGAGAACATTGATTATTTCTCCAGTTGTTCTATGTCTGTATTTCATATTTTACATCTTTATTGAGAGTCGAGTCCAAGGATGTCCTCCACTCTGTGAATTTCTGTATCAACTTTCCTTTCCAACTCCATACTTTTAGTCAAAGCCTCATGTGAGCGGAGTCGGAAATATTCCTTTTGCGCTGTACGCATTTCACGCACAAGCATGAAAAATGATTTGCGTCCATTATCTTCTGCTTTTTCCCATAAGGGGTATTACGTTGTAAGTTTTGAAACGGTCAACGAGACGACCGAAACCGTCATTGCGCTTGAACCGCTTTTGAAGTTCGTTGTTGTCGAGGTTGGTGGTGAGGTGGGCAAACTTGCCGTACTGCGTCCAAATCTCGTTGCGAGCGTGCAGGAACTCATCGGTGAGGAGACCTGTGTCCATGCCGAAGAAAGTGCGGTCTTGTATGCCGATGTCGTTGAGGCACACGTTCTGTGGGTTGCACTTGAAACCACGGCACTCTTCCTCGTTGTAGGTGAAACGGTCGAGGTTGTTGTGAATGGTGTAGTAATTGACCATCTGCGTGACCGACAAGTTCCAGAAGAAACGAGGGTTGTTGGTGCGCTGGAGATACTCGCTGAAGATTTGCATGAGGAGCGTCTTGCCCACACCGACACCGCCCTGTATGAGGATGCTCTTGTGCAGCTTGTAGCCACGACCGGGAAAGACCTCCTCTGCCAAAGGGCAGTTGTTGAAGTAGTAGAGCAGGAAACGCAGCACATCACGGTTGTTGTCGTCAACGATGAACTTGCGCCTTTGCGGAGCAAGCACAATGTTGTTGGCAATGTGCATGACGAATGCGCTGTGTGCTGAATACACATCGGGGTCGGCAAGGTTGTAGGCTTGCTTACGCACTTTCTCCGCCTCCTCGCGAAACCGCAGGGCAGCATCGTGGAGCGACAGCCATGTGGGAGCACTCTTGCGATTGTTGCGGCACGCCTGCAAGATGCAAGCGTCCCATTCGGCATCGCCAGTAGGCCGCTTGCCGAACTTGGCAAGTTCGGTGACGAGAGTCTGGGGATATGGTTTATTGTTCATAACTCATACAGATTAAATGTCCTGACCACCAAAGCCACCGTTGAACTCATACGAGGGAGGCGGCAGCTCCGCATCGCTGTCATGCTCGACAGGCGCGTAAGCCTTGCGCATCCATGAGCAGAAATGACGCTTGGCATCGTTGAAGTTGGAGTGCGGCTTGCCGTCATTCTCGCATTTGCAATGATTGTGGAAAGCGTCAAGACGCTTGGCAAGTTCATCGGCTTCGAGGTGGAACTGCATACACACAGGCTCATTCCATGTGCGGTCGGCTTTCATCTGGTCAATCTCCTGCTCAAGGGAGAGCGAATAATCAGACGGAGGCGTAGGGGCTTCGCCCTTAGACTTGGCAGACGAGGCAGTCTTGCCTTTCTTGGGAGGACGACCGCCAAGCTTGCCGAACTTCTTGCCATTCTCTTTGCGTGCGATGCTCGCATCAATGTTAGGCTTGACGAGAATGAACACCCCTTGCGCAATGTCGGAAAGTCCCTTTGGCTCTTTGCCGTCAAGCGCATACTCAACGATAGCCGGGTAAACCTCGGTCTGCACATCGGGTGGCATACGCTTGATTGCCTCAAAGAAACTGCGATAGAAAACAAAACTGTCTCGTGCCATAATCAAACCTCTTTTATGCGGATGCCATGAACGTGGAGCATGAGTTTCCGCTTGATGATATACTCTTTGGTGCGAACGCCCTTGGTGTCCTCGACCACCCTTTGCCCGGTAGCCTTGTCGGTATAGACGAAATCGGCAACGTAGCGGCAGGAACGTTCGAGGAGAACGCGAGTTGTGCGTCCCTTGAAGTCCTTGCCACACTCGCTATACTGGGCAGGTATCAACTCGTAGGACACCTGCTCCCGCAGGTCGGAGATAAGTCCGGCACGCTCCATGAGGCGGAGCTGGGCAGCGCGGTAGTGCTCTTTCTTTGAGGCATGACCGCCCACACGCTCATTGCCGTACTTATTCCGACCTTGGAAAGCAAATGAAGAAAACTTAGCCATTGTCGCTTGTATTAACCTTGTAGCGGAACAAATCCATAATCTTAGTCTCGTCAAGCGTGGCAATCTAGTAGTCCATCATAGAGCCTTTCATGTGCTCGACAACACAGATGTGGGCATTGTTGATGTCAGTAGCGCGGACGATGAAGTGAACCGCCTGTTTCTTCTCCTTGCCCGACTTCTCGTCAATGCTGATGAAGTTCAACTTTGCCTTGAACCACTTGTCGGCAGTTGACAAGCCCTCTACAATCTCGGAGTAGTTGGTGCGCTTGATTGTTACCACATCGAAGTCGCCAGATATGTACGGCTCCATTTCCTTTGTGATGCGTCCCTCTGCCTCGGCAAACGAGAGTGCATCAACAAGGTACAACTCTGTGACTTTCTTAGTCATGCCGTTTTCCATAGTCCGTTCGTAGCGGATACCACATTCATAGAGTGTCATACGGTAGCCTCCTTTCCTGCTTCAGCGTTGAGAGACTTGACCAAATCCTTGCTCACACGGAACTTTAAGGACTTATGGGCAGGGATAACGACAGGCTTGCCAGTCTTGAAGTTGCGTGCGGTACGCTCTGCCACCTCGATGGGCTGGAAAGTGCCGAAGCCACGAATGATTACAGGCTCACCCTTGGCGAGTGTCTCCTTGATGACACGGAGAATGCCATCAACGGCTTGGAATGTCGTAGAGAGGTGGAGTTTCTCGGAAACCGCAACCTCCTTTGCCAATTCATTTTTTGTCATGATTGAGTTTTGATTTTAATTTGTTTGTTAATTGAGTTATCATGTAAGCGCGGCACTTGCATTTCTGCATGGGCAACGCATCGTAAATCTTCGCAGCCTCATTGAGGTAGGAAATGACCTTTTGCAGGTCGGTCTTGCAGAGGTCAGCCATCTTGCACTGGATTGAGAAACAGACTTGCAAGTTCATCGAAGTACATTTCATCCTGCGGAATGTCGTCATCGGTGGCCATTATCTGGTTGGCGATGGACTTCTTCTTGTGGATGATGGAGTAGAGCGTGCTGTCGATGGTGGAACGGCCAAGCAGGTAGTAGCACGTAACGTTGTCCTTTTGCCCGATGCGGTGGGCACGGTCTTCGCACTGGCAGCAGTCGGCATAAGTCCATGGAAACTCAACGAAAGCCACGTTGGAAGATGCCGTGAGCGTGAGGCCCACGCCAGCCGCCTTGATGGAACAGATGATGAGTTGCGCCTTGCCCGACTGGAAAGCATCGACAGCCGCCTGTTTCATCATCATGGAGTCGCGCCCGGTAACGGAGACCGCCTTGGGGAACGCTTTCTTAATCTCGTCCACAATCTCATGCAGGGAGCAGAAGAGAATGAGCGGCTTGCCGTTGGCGAGGAATGTGCGCGTGAAGTCGATAGCCTGTTTCACCTTGCCTTTGGCAGAGAGCGAGCGCAGCGTCATGAACTTCACCAAAGCCTCCATGCGCATCTTCCTGCGAATGTCGAGGTCGTCGCACTCGGTGTACTGGCGCAGGTATTCGGCAAGGTCGTGTTCTGCAAGCATATACTCGTCACGGTTGGAAATATCCACGATGAGGTCGGTGCGCGTCTTGTCGGGCAGCTGTGTAAGCACCTTAGCCTTTTCGCGGCGTATCATGCAGCGCGAGTAGAGTTCGGCAGAGAGCCGTTCGAGGTTGCGCGGAGCATCTTCCTCCACCTTGTTGCGCCTCTCCTTAGTAATCTCTCCACCGCCATACTCGGCAAGAAACTTGGATCGTCCGCCAAACTCGGGCAAGCGTCCCATGATGGAGAGCTGCGCGATGAGGTCGGCAGGGCGATTGACCACAGGCGTACCAGACAGCAAGATGCGGTATTCCTTTCCCTCGGCAATGCCACGCGCAAAGATGGTCTGCTGTGCGGACGGGTCTTTGACACGGTGACTCTCGTCAATGATGATAGACTTGAACAACTTGATGTCGGGAGTAAACACAACATCTTTCAAGCGGAAACCGCCACGCGAGCCGCCCTTGATGTCCCACACGAAATACTTGCGCAGGGACTCGTAATTGACGATGGCCACCTGCTGCATACCCATTTTGAGGAGGTACGGCCATGTGGTAAGCACGGAGTTGTCGAGCACAAGAGCGTGCTTGTCGGTAAACTTCTCGAACTCACGCTGCCAGTTGATTTTGAGCGAGGACGGACAAATGACCAAGCAGGGGTAAGCGTTGGCACAATCCACGACACCGATGCTTTGGAGCGTCTTGCCAAGCCCCGGCTCGTCACCGATGAGGAAACGATGCCAGCGCAGCCCGGCAAGAATGCCCTCCTTTTGGTAGTCGTAGGGTTCGACACGGAGGTGATGTTGGAGTGTTTCAGCCATACGCATTGAGTTTGTGGGTTGATAGTGTGATGTCGTAGCCATTGCGAAACGCAGCCTTGCGCAGGTCGATGCAGTTCAAATGGCAGTGGCGAGCCTCCTTTGTCTGAGCACCCATGCCAGAGGACGAGCGTACACTGTTCTTCATGCCGCCACAGGTGTAGCCGTATTGTCCCGACCATATGGCAAAGGGACACATACGTCTGAGGCGTTTGAGCAGATTGATTTGTGCGGTCGGTGAAAGTATCTTTGTCATAACTTTGTTCTTTATGTGATTATGCGAGAGAGAAAGCCCAATACTGGAAAGCAAGTTCGTTGTACTTGTCGAAACCACGGAGGTAGGTATCATCGCCACGCTCGATGAACTTCTTGAAGATGCGGCAGTTCTTCTTGCTGATGGCATAGATGAAATCGCGGTCGGAATGGGCTATGTCCATGTACCAGGCACGCGACCTGTCCCAATCGAAGAAATCGACAGCGTTGTCGAACTCCGCCTGTGTGGAGGCGAACGTAGTCTTTAGGTCGCCACCGAAATGGCAGGACGGTAGCCACCAGTCCCACTTGCAGCGCGTGTCGAGCGTGAAACGGAAACCGCTATTATCGAAAGGCTGCTGCTTGTTGACCATAAAGCACTGCGTCTCGGACAACTCCAGCACCTTGGCAAGGAATGGGTCTCTGCGAGCCTCGGCACGGAGCGCACGCTGCATTTCGCGAGCGTGGAGGAACTCCTCCTCGGAGCATTGCTCACCATCAATCGTCATGTGGAGGAAGTCCACACGCGAGGGTTCGGTGATGATGGCATCCACGATAGAGCCAAAGCGGAATGCCGCCTCACGGTCGCCATACTGCATGTGTGGGTGGAGCTGGTTCTTCAGTTCAGTAAGGTCAGAATTGCTGACCTCACTGCGCTGATAGTATTCGTCCGGGTTACGCAAAGCGTGATGTTTCTCACGCTCGGCAGTATTCAAACAAGTTTGATACTGCTCTCGCTCAACCGAAACATTGATGATAGGCTCAATCTTCGTCATAATCATCGTAATCGGGTTCATATTCCACTTCGCCCTCACCATCGCACACCTCGCAGGTCTCCTTTTCGCCCTTGATGAAGTGCATGCGCTTGGCAATGGCCTCCTCTTCCGTTTCGGGGAGCAACTCCCACGTTTCCTCGGTACATTCCGTTTCGCGGTCGGCCTCAAAGTCGTAGGCGTGCCAGTGATAGCCTTTGCCACCACAAGCCGCACACTCAATCATTGTAGGCTCACGCTCATTCCATGGGGCGCGAGGGTCGTACTCCGCGCCAGCCGGGTAATATCCACTTTCGTACATAATCGTTTACTTTGCTTTAACTTCGTCCTCGTAAGAGACAGATGTTGAACTGATAAATTCGGGGTGGTCTTTGTCGTTTGCGAGTTTCTCGCAGTAGGTAATCTGTTTCTTGAACACCTTGGAAAGGTCTTCGACAGACTGGTATTGTCCCTCCTTTGACCACCAAAGAGACAAGGCAGCGAGGACACCCTGCGCATCGTGGAACACAAGACGTTTCTTGACGGAAGTCTTGGGCTGATACCCGGCAGGGGTAACGATGGCCTGTTGTCCAAAGAGGTTGCCCACTTCGGCCGCTTCCTGCTGCATCTTCTTCTTTGCCGTCTCTTCCTCCTCCTTGCGCTTGCGTTCAGCCTCAATGCGTTTTGCCTCGGCCTCCTCACGCGCTTTCAGTTCAGCAGCCATGCGAGCCTTTTCTTCCTCATTGGCTTTCTGCATACGCTCCAATTCGGTTTTCTTGGACGGCAGTGTGTCGAGAATGTTGTCGCGGTAGTCGCCCACCTCAAACTCGTACTGCTTGGCAAACTGCTCCATGAGTTTGAGGGCGATAGATGTGCGCACCTCACGGAGTTTGTCCTGCATGTCGGCAAGTTCGGCAGGAATGCGGACATTGGAGGGAATCTTTACAGCCCAATCATCGGGCAGCTTGACAGGAAACTGCTTGATAGCCTTGCACTGCGCCTCGTAGTTGTCGAGCATGATGGCAGCGTTAAGTTCGGTAAGGGAGTTGATGGCATTGGTGGTGTGGGTGTTGAATGACCGCTTGTAGTCGTCCTCCACGTCAGCCTTGTAGCGAGCGAGGGCTTGCTCACGCTGTTGGCGCAGCATCTCCTCCCTGCGCTTGCGCTCCTCCTCGGCACGTTTCTGTGCAGCGTAGGCATTGCGAGCCTGTTGTATCTGGTAGGGAACAGAGTTTGTCTTGGTGGGGTCGATGGCGTTCTCCATGCCTGTGAACTCCGAGCGTATCTGGTCAAAGATTTTAGTGATGGCAGAACGGCTGGTGTTCATCTTCTTCACCGTGTTGCGAGCCTTGTTGATGTAGGTGGCGCACTGCATATCCAGTTCGTCAGTCATGCCGTGCTCCTTGATTTGGACGAGGAGCCGCTTGCCGAAGTCGGTACACTTCTGGCAAGAAATGGTGTTGTTCTTGTACACCTCGGGCGCAGTCTGCGCTATCATCTGCACGTTCTCCTTGCGCACGATGGTCAAATCGGTATTTGTTGCTTGTTCACTCATAGTTGTCGGTTGTTAGGGATTAGAAAGTGTCGTCATCATCATTGGCCGCAGGATCAACGGTTACGCCAGCCGCAGTGTTGTCGGCAGGAACAAAGGATTGTTCGGGCTGACGGTCGGTGATAATCTCGCCTGTGGCAGTATCTACCTGTTCGCCATTGTCGGTGATGCCGTAGATGTCGTCAGAGATTTCTGTCTCGTCAACCTGCTGTGACTCCAACTGTGTGGCATGGCCGATACGCGCCTTGGGATAAGTCTTGAAAGCGTGCTTGATGCACTTGGCAACGAGAAAACCGGGGTCAATCTGTCCGCCCTGTGCGGTGTAGAGGGCGTTGGGCTTGCCGTTCTCCCACTGCTTGGTCTGATAGTTGAACTTTGAGTTCTGACGAGCGGAGTAGTTGGAGAGCCGCGCCCAATCTTCGGGCAGCATGACGGCATAGTCGGCAGAGCCATCGGCACGGGTAATCTTCATGAAACAAGCCACGATGCGCCCGGACTGGTGAGGGAGTCGGCAGGTGTAATTGACGAACTTCTGTCCGTTGCGCTCGCCAAACTCAAAGCTGTCCTCCTCATAGACGATGACAGGGTTGTCGGCATGGCGTATCTGACCGCAACGAGCGCGAAGCACCAACTCGCCATAGCCGCTGACGGTGAGGACGCACTGCGTCTCGTAGCGGTTCTTCTTCTGTCCGTGGTCGTCCACATAGGAGTCAATAGCGATGGAGCGTGCGAGGAGGTAGGCTTGCGCCTTGGTGCCGGGGTCGAGGGTGAGGCCAGAGATAGCCACATCAAGAAACGAGGTGAAGAGGGAAAAATGGCTGCATTTCTTGCGCACGTCCTCTTTCTCGGAAAGCAGACGGTTGAAGTTGCGAGCCTCTTTCTCGTAGGCAGCTTCGCCCGACACGCCAGTGGACTGCGACCACATGGCATCGTAAATCTGAATGAACTTGTCGCGCACGTTGTCGTTGCGGACGATTTCTGTCGGCTGCAATTCGTTGAGCAGCTTGACTGTAATTTCTATTTGACTCATAGTTGTATGAAATTGAATGTGATTAAAATTTTATTCAGTTGAGCCGCAGGGAGGAGTTGAACCTACCAAATGTCCTACGCTTTATCGTTCGTACCTATCCGATTAGCACGCTATCTGCGGCAGTTGAGGCTACTTGCCAAGATAATCTTGCTGTATCCGCTGCAAGAGCCGCAGGTCGGCTGTTTGGTATTCGACCTTGCCCGGACGCTTGTAGGCTGTTACCTTTCCCTGCTTGCGCCAACGCTCCACATTTCCACGCCCGAACATTTCAAATGCTTTGTTCTGGCTGATGAACTCTGGGTCGTTGGCATCCTGCTTGAGCAGATGCACGACCCTTGCGGCCACATCATCGAGGAATGTAGAATACTTGACGCACATGTCAGAGAAGTTGAGGTAGTCCATTATCCTTTAATCTCCTGCTTGTGCGTCTATCTCTTCGCACCATTCATTAATGGCTTTGAGCCAGTTGTCGGTCTTGCACCAACGCCAAAAGAGCACACACATTGCGGCAAGCATGGCAAGGCCAAACACCTTGTCGAAGAGGAAATGCAGGAAAAACGAGAGTGCTGTTTCGTCCTGTTCCTCACCGAGGAGGAAGAGTACGCCAACACTGCCCATGAGGGCGAGAATGGCGATGCGGAGGATTGAAATTGCTTTTTTCATTTCTTTTCTGATTTTATAGGGGTTGAACATGGAGGTTCTTTTGTGTACTCAACGTAGCGGTTGAGCAGGGTGCAGTAACAGCCGTTAAGGGCATTGTAGGACTGCTTGCAGGATTTGCAGAACTGGTTGGGCATGGCTTAGTAGCTTTGCGTGATACCGAGTTTTGCAAATGCCTCTTCTTCGGACACGGAGCCGCGCCAAGCATCGAGATAGTCGTTTATGGCTTGCTCGTTGTTGCGGTCGGTCTGTTCGTTATAGCCGAAGTCCTTGCAGAATGCCGACCAACTGATGCGGTCGAGTTCATCGTTAGACAATTGGGTTGTGGTGTTGCAGCTGATGAGGCTTGCAAGGAGGAGTGCGGAGGTGATGATTGATTTTCTCATTGTAGTGTAAGCGTTATAAAATTCTTGTTGCTGTGATTGTGCGCTCTTCTCGGTTTGTTGAGGTTGAAAACTTCTTGTCCCACTGCAAGCCGAAACTAACACAAATTGATTTGAGGTAGCTTGAACGGCTAACAGGAACGGTCAGTTCTTCGCCAACTGCAAGGTCTGAAAGTTGCCCGAGCAGAGACTTTTTGCGCTGATTTTTAGATGTTTCGTTCATTGTTTCGATATTTATTTATAACTTTATACCGCAAAGGTAATCAAAATAGATTTACCTACATCATAAACGAGTAGGTTTCTGTTTGGATTTAAGAATTATTAACTATATAATGATTTATCTAAATCGGAAATGCTTATGAGAATTGAAAGAGTAAATATCGGGTTAGCCATTGAACAAAGGCTAAATGAACTGGGTATGTCTAAGTCGGAGTTCGGCAGAAAAATTGGCATACCGCAACAGAACGTGAACAGAATACTGGATAAATCAAGTATTGATACAGATAAGCTGGTAACAATATGTGAAGCATTGGAGTTTAACTTCTTCCATGAGTACACAGATGATTTGTCGGGTACATCAACAGCGGTTTCTTTATCTGGTAGCAATAATCAAGTTAATGGACATGGAGCGCACGACAACATCAATGGTGATGTGAGTGCAGCGATATGGGAAGAGCGCGTAAAGGCTTTAGAGGCTCTGCTTGCCGAGAAAGAAAGACTGATTAAGGTTTACGAAAAGATGGTGGAGAAATGAAATATCTTCTGCACTTTATCGGAACTATTATGCTTACCGCGATTTGTAGCTTAATCGCGGCAACCATGTTTGGAGTCTTACGCTATCTTGGATATTTGCTGTCTTGGGTAGAAAAGCCAACCCTTGTGAACATTCTTGGGATGGCACTAATCCTATGGGCTATAATGTTGCTACGTGGGGTAATATCTGTTATTGTTTTCATGTACCATTGTTGGAAAGACCCATATTTCAAACAAGCTACATTCCAGACGGGAATTAGCTGGAATGACTATAAACGCCTAAAAGGGATTAAATGATATGGACGATAATAAAGAATTTATAAAACTAAATATGCTGATGAACGCCATCAATGAAGTTGAGGAAGAAAGCCAAGAGGAAGAACTTGACGAAGAGTCCGATTTCTATGCTGAACTGAAAGAGGCGGCATGGAACATTCTCCATGAGAACCCAGATACGGATTTGGAGAATTGGAAGATGATGCTCATCGAACAATACCCAACCGAGGTTGTGGACGCACTCGGCACGAACCCTCCAGAAGTCTTTGCGGAATTATCCGACTGGTGGGACAGCATGGGCTATGATGATGGCATTACGGATTTATGCTACACGTTTCGGGATTGGGCAGAATACTTCGCCACGGAGCGGTCGGTGGAACTTTACGACCTGCTTGTTGAGGCAAAACGCGAAATAAAGCGTTTAGAGAACGTCGTTTCTTCAAAACTATAAAACCCTCGTCGGAGTGCTGAAAACTCGTCAGAGGGGCAAAAGAATGGCTAATTCGAGCTTTTGCCGAACACAATTGGAATACAGGAAAACAGAAAGAAAAGATATGATTTGAACATTGAAAATCGCCAAAGGTCGGGAATACTTACAAAAAATGTGTAACCCCTTGGAAACGTTACGAAAAAACAGCGGCGCAGGCTGCGGTCGAAGAGTAACGCGATAATCCTCTATTTCCAAGGAGTTAGGCTGTAAGCCCCGATATATAAAGGGACTTACAGCCTAAGTTGTTTTTAGGCGGTCTGCACATTCTGCACGATAATCATGCAGAATGTGTAGGGTAAACTTACAAAAACTTACACAAGAAACCGGGCGACCACTTACAAGAACTTACAAACGAATTTTGAAAGATAGAAAATATGGCAACATTCAAACCTGTAGTGAGGACACCGCGCAAGGATGGGTTCTACAAAGTCTATATCCGCGTGGTTCACAAAATCAAGCCCGGCTACATCGGCACGGACAAGTTGGTAACAAAGAAGTTCATCGACAAGGACGGCAACATCACCGACCCTTTCGTGAACGAGTATTGTGCAAGGCGCATTTTGCGGTTTACCGAACTGCTTAACCGCGTGGACTACGCAAAGTGGAACGTGAAGCAGATTATCGAGTATGTGACCAAGGAGGACGAGGACTTGTGTTTTTCGGACTATGCGCACCTGCACATAAACCGCATGATTGACAACGGACAGTTGAGGAATGCGAAGAACTACAAGCTGGCACTCCAGCACATGGAGCGGTTTGCAGGGACAACGAGGGTGATGTTCGGGCAACTCACCTCCACTTTCGTGAACCTGTGGGTGCAGTCGTTGGAACAGACGCACAGGGCAAAGGAGATGTACCCGGTATGCATGAGGCAGGTGTTCCGTGCTGCCGTGGCGGAATACAACGACTACGACAACGGAGTTATCCGCATCAAGACGAACCCTTGGGGCAAGGTGAAAATACCACAGGCTGACCGCACGGCAAAGATTGCCATCAGCCCGGAGGAGTGCCGCGTGTTCTTCGCTGCCCCATTGCCCGAGACGAAAATGATTGATCCATTGCCCGAGATTGGGCGTGACGTGTCGAAGATGATACTTTGCCTTGCAGGTATCAACACGGTTGACCTCTTCGAGATGAAGAAAGAGAACTACCGAAACGACTGCTTGTGCTACAACAGAGCCAAGACGAAAAAGACGCGCACCGATGATGCGTACATCGAAATGAGGGTTGAGCCTGTGATACAGCCGCTGATGGAGAAATACTTAGCAGAGCCTAACGACCCTTATCTGTTCCGTTTCCACAAGCGTTTTTGCGACAGCGACTCGTTCTGTGCAGGTGTGAACAACGGCATCAAGCAGATTTGCAGGAGTCTGGGCATACCCAAGGAAAAGCAATACAGGGCGTACACATTCCGCCATACTTGGGGAACGGTGGCGCAGAACGACTGCGGAGCGACCATTGACGAGGTGGCTTTTGCCATGAACCACTCGCACGGACGCACCATCACGCGCGGCTACATCAAGCTGGACTTCTCCCCGGCATGGGAACTGAACGCAAAAGTGATTGACTTCATCTTCTTCAGCACGGCAAAGAGCAAGCAGGGCTTGGCGCACGATGTGGAAGAACGCAAGGACACGATGTTCCGCATTGCGCCAAAGTACATGATTTATGCAAGGGCGTACTACCGTGGCGAGGTACTGGCCGAAGTAAGCGACATTGGTTTCAGCAACATTGACGAGGTTATAGCCCGGCTTGCAGCGAAACTGCCCGACACTATCCCGGACAGGTGTGCCGTGCAGTTCCGCATCAAGAACGTGGACACCGACAGAGAGGCGGTGTACGAGAGGACTAAAGGCAAAGGGTTTTAGACAAACTCAACAAAGATGTTTTTGCGTCCATCCTGTGAAATGAGCTTGAGGTTGTCTGCAAGAATGTTGTCGGGATTGACAACAAGATGCAATACCGCTCCATGCTTGACAGCAGTTTGTGCCAGCAGTCTAATGTTTGAAACGGAGAAATTGTCCGCATAAATCTTCACAGACGTGCCATTCTGCAAAAGCATGGCAATGTTTTCGTAATTTGTTTTTATCATGATGCGTTTTTGAATTCACGGCAAAGGTATCAAACAAGAACTTCAACTACCCTTTATCTTTTGCGACACGCCCGGCTTTGCAACTCCGCAAGGTCGGGCTTTCTTTTCGCCCCAACTTTTCTTCTCTACTTTTCTTCAAAAAAAAAAAAGAAAATCAAAATCCGAAGTCGTTTTTTTCGTTGTCGTCGTCTTATATTATACGACGTTAGGAGTATAATATATATATTCCTTATTCCTATATCTTATATAAACTATCGTTTATATCTACGCGCGTGCGCGAGAAACGAACGGTAGCCTTTTGAGTTTTCTATGTTTTTGAAAAGGCTACCCTTTTTGAAATTAAAACCCTACCGTTTTTTATTGGCTGCAAGTACTTGTGTTTCAACGATAATCGCAAAAACCTATTTTTGAAGTTTTATCTACGTTTGCAACACGCAAACGCACCACTTTTTCAACGAGTTTTCTAAAAAGTTCAAGAAAATCAAGCACATAAAATGGTTACTTTATATGCTCTTTTTCATAACGCTACCCTTTTATTTTTAGAAAGGCTACCCTTTTGTTTGCCTTTCGTTTGGGTTTTGAAAACAAAAAGGCTACCTTTTTTGTTGGGTTATGCTTGGGTTTTTGAAAAACGTAAGTGTAGGGATAAAAAATAGCGGCCTATCCATTGCGGACGGGTCGCTAAAACTATGAGTGAAAATTGCGAATTGTCGGGTCTAAAAGTAGATGTGATAGACGGTGAGGTATGGGGTCAATCGTCCTCATCATCATCTTCGTCAGCGTCCTCGCCACAGAGGGCGGAAAGTTTGTCCTCGATGGTGCGGACGTTGATTTTGGCAGACATATCCACATCAACGGCTTTCATCTTCGGTGTGTGGAACTCCAGCAAGCGCAGTTCGGCATTCACACGGTCGTCCGGGGCGAGTTCCGCCATGTCAAGTTCAAAGTCGGACATGATTGTGGCTTTTCCGTTGAACTTGACGTTCTTAGGCTCGAAGTAACTCAAAGAATGTGCGCGGATAAACCCTTTCAGAGGGTTCTCCTTGTTGGGCGTGCCTTTCTTGCGCCCTCCTGTTTTCATACCTTTCATGTTCTATTCTTCTTATCTTGTTGTGGCGTGGGCGTTGATGGAGCGTCCACGGCCTTGTGATACAATAGTTAAAAGTCGTGGGCAAAGATACCTTATTAATTTAGCGCACGAATTATAACTTTTGAAATACAAACGATTATGGGACTGATAGGAGCAGCGGTAGGAGCCGCAGGAAGCATCTTCGGTGGCATCAGCGCAAGCAAGGCGATGAAGCGCATTAAGAAGAATGTCGAGGCACAGCGCAAGGCCAACCAAGACTGGTATGACCGCAGGTATAACGAGGACGCCACACAGAGGGCTGACGCGCAGAGGATACTCACCCAGACGGAGCAGAGCATCAAGAACCGCAACCAACAGGCGGCAGGTGCGCAAGCCGTGATGGGTGGCACGGACGAGAGTACGGCAGCGGCCAAAGCCGCCAACAACCAAGCCTTGGCCGACGCCACATCGCAGATTGCCGTCAATGCGGACGCACGCAAAGGCCAGATAGAACAGACGTACAGAGCCAAGGACGATGAGTATGTGAACCAGCTCAACGCCATCGAGCAAGGCAAGGCACAAGCCATTGCAGGAGCCGTGCAGGGCGTGGCAAGCGCGGCATCGTCCATGCCGTTCTAAAACTTAAAGCACAACGAATATGAGCACAGGAAATCCACCTAAAGGCAGTGCCGACTGGCTTGCAGAGCAGGACGGAGCGGACACCACTCCCCCTGCCAAAGGTACGCAAGCATGGACGGAGCAACCTCCACAGCCCGAACCTGCCCCGAAAGGAACGGAGGCATGGACGGAGCAGCATAGCGGAGAGAACGCCCCTGCACCGACAGAGAGCAAGCCGACACCGCAGACAGATGTCGCCCCACCTGCCGACAAGGGCTTGGGCGTGTCGCCACAGAACAATGCCGATGCCGTCATGGGCTACGACCAACAGATAGCGGCATTGCAGGAGGCAGCCAACAAGACCAAGCCCGAAACCGAGGAGGAGCGCAAGAAACGCGAGCGCAGGGAGAAGTCGAAGAAGATAATCGCAGCCGTTGGTGACGGTCTGATGGCGTTGAGCAACCTCTACTTCACGACACGAGGTGCGCCCAATATGTACGACCACAAGACCATGAGCCAACAGACACCCTTGCAAGCGCAGCTCGACAAACTCAAAGCCGAGCGTGAGGCCAATGCCGACAAGTACTTGCAGTATTCCCTCAAAATAGGCGACCTACAGAACGACAGAGCCAAGACCTTGCGAGAAATGGAGGCCGAGCAGGAGCGTAGGAAACTGGCGAGGGAAAAGGCACAGCGTGAGCAGGAGGAACACGGCTGGCTTGCAGCCCTGCAACCCGACAAGCAGCGTGAGCAAGCAGGAAAGGCCTCGAAAGCCGAGCAGGAGGCCGTTACCGCAAAGGCGGAGGCAGACAATGCTCCCGACCTCTACAAGGCAAAGGTTGACACCGAAAAGGCACGAGGCGAGGCACAGCGAGCGTCAGCGACTGCAAGCAGGGCATCGGCCAGAGACCATGACGCATCGGCAAGGGCGCACGACCGCTCCAACAACAACGAGTTCAGCGCATGGGACGAGAACGGACGTGAACACAAGTTCCACTCCGCAGCAGCTGCCGAGGCATTCGCCAAACAGCATGGCACGTTTGAGGAAACGGATGTTACCTCTTCAAGCACGACTGACAGCGAGACCAACGGCAAGTCCACCACTACCTACAAAAAGAAAAGTGGTTATGCCAAGCGCGTAGTCCCCGACAACACGCCACCGAGCAGACGAGGCGGCAATGACAATACACCACCAAGCAGAAGAAGATAATATGGCACAGAGTAACGATGACAACGATATTAAGTGGCTCTACGGCAAACTGAAAGCCAAGGGCTACAACATAGGCAGCGAGGCAGACTTCAAGTCCTCGCTTGCCAATGGCGAAGACCGCAAGTGGTATTATGAGAAAGCCAAGGGCATGGGCTTGAACATGGGCAGCATGGCAGACTTTGAGAGCATGTATGCGCCCAAACAAGCCGCTGCACCAAAGCCTCAGCAGCAAAAGCCACAGGCAGCAACACCGCAAGCGACCGCTCCTGCCGCATCACAGCAACAGAAACCTGCAAGTGCGCCAAGTGCGGCTCCTGCACAGCAGAAAGACAAGCCGCTCACCCCTGCACAGCGACAGGCGATGATAGACCAAGTGCAGCAGATGCAGCAACAGACGCAAGCCATGATAGCCGACAACAACGAGCGCATGAAGAACATGAAGCAGTATGGGTTCGGACTTGGCTTCGGTCAGACAAAGAAAGGTGGTGTGAAGTACAATCCACGTACAAAGAAGTTCGAGCAGACCTACATCACACCGACTGGCAACAGATACAGCAGCAAGGCGTTGGCTGATGCAGAAAGCTTCCGTTATCGCAAGGCTGCAAGTGAGCCTCTTGGCCTCAATATGAACGACCAGCAGGTGAACGACGCTCAGAAGCCAGCCAGTGCAGCCGTTGCAGCCTTGTGGAAAGAGGCAGAGGCGAAGTATGCGGCTGACCGCAACAAGAATGCGGAGGAAGTGTATAGCGGCAATCCGTGGCTTCATGGAGGGCGTGAGATGCACATTGTCGATGCAGCCACCAACTCACACAAGAATGAGGTGTCGCGCCTTACGCGCTTTGACCTGCAGAAGATGATGGACAATGCGTGGGGACGTGTAGGCAAGCAGATGACGGCATCATGCTATGCGCAGCTGAAAAAGCAATACCCCACCGCAACCGAGCGTCAGTTGCAGAACTCGGCATCGGCAATGGCTCGTCAGTTGTCTGACAATGCCGTGTACAAGTATGCCGTGGCAAAGAACACGCCCAAGAGCACCTTGGAGTTCTTCGCCAAGACCGCAGCCGACATGAACCTATTACGCACTATCAACAAGGGACTGGCACGGAGCGAGGCTGGAACGACAGGAGACATGGCGGCATACGAGCAAGCCATGAGCGACTATGGCAAGAACCACCGTTGGGCGCAGATTGGTGGTACTGTAACTGGAATGATGTTCGACCCTACCACTTATATTTCGGGCGGTATCGGCTCATTTGGCGGCAAGATGGCCTTGAATGTAGGCGGTCGCATTGTAGCAAAGAAAGCAGCCACAAATGTAGGCGCACGATTGTTCGGCAACACATTGGCAGGGCGTGTCGTGGCTGGCTCGGTTGGCGGAGGTTTGAACTTCGGCACATACGAGGGCATCAAGGAGGGCGAGAACCAGTGGCTACATGGCGGACACATCAACCCACAGACAGGCGAGGATGAGGGATATTCGGCAGAGGACATCTTGAAATCGACAGGACGAGGCACTATCCTTGGATCTGTAACTGGCACTATCTCCCCATTGTTGGGCAATGTGGCCGACAAATGGGTCAAGGCTACCTCAAACACAGCTGGCAAGATGGGTATCCGTGCAGGAGAACTTGCCACGTCCACCGTTGCTGAGGGTACAATTTTCTCCATTCCAGAATGGATTAATGGTGATGGCGATGCAATGGACGTGTGGACAGACAACATGTCGATGATGCTCGGTTTCAAGGCACAGCACATGGTAAAGTCCGCTCCGAGGGTTATCGCAGGGTTGCGCCCTATCGAGAACCCCAAGACAATGCAGGAGCGCAACCACAACCGCATGACTTTCTTGGAGAGACTCCGCACGCAGCTGGACGCAAGTCCGCGCGACATGGCTTTCACCAAGGAAGAGCGCGAGGAGTTGCAGAAGTACGGTTATGGTGACCTTGCGGCACTCTTCACACGTACACCAAAACAGCAGCCCAAAGCTAAGGCAAAACAGCCGACAGCCACGGACGGAAAGGTAATGAACTTTGACATTCCCGAAGCCGAGGTAGAGGACTTGGGCAAGCAGTGGCTCAAGACACACCCCGAGTTTGACGGATACGAGGCCATGCAACGCCTCATTCAAGACCCAAGCGTGAGCCAGAGCGCGAGAGCCAAGGCGTACTATATCCTCACCGGGCATCAGTTGCCGATGGGAACGGTTACCGGGTACACCACCGAAAAGGACGAACACGGCAATATCTTCGTGAAGTCCGTTACAGCCAATGGCGAGGTCGTAACGAACAGACGCTTTGCAGACGAGGCATCAGCCAAGAGGGAGCAGGACAAAATCATGCGACAGGCCGAACTCAACAGCGTTGATGTAGGTGAGCGTTACACCGAGGCGAAAGCCGACAACAAGGTGTGGGACGCAGCCGTTGAAGCCGTTGCCCCTGGTGCAGACCCCGAAACCGTCAAGCGCAACTACCAAGCTGCAAAGGAGGGCGACAAGGACGCAATAGCCAACTATGGACAGATGGTAGATGCCATTGACAAGTTCATGGAGGAGAACAGAGGCATGGCAGACGCAGAACGTCCCGAGGCAATCCGTGCGGCCATCAAGGAAGAGACAGGCGTAGATGTGGACGCGGCCATCAAGAAAGAGCCGGGCAAGCGCACCGAACCAGAGCAAGCAGCCGTGGAGGACTATCTGAAACGGTTGTTCCCCGAACAGAACCAAGAGACAGAGCAGCCCATGTCCGATGACGAGGCAGGAGCTGCGGCCATCTATGACAAGTCGCGCCTGTTGTGGGACAAGGTGGAGCAAGGCGATGCGGACGCAAAAGCCGATGTGGATGCCATTGTTCTTCGTATGCAGGAGGCATTGCAGGAATGTGAGGACGCTTTCGGCACTGACGCGGAAATGCGCATGACCGAGATGCAGGATAATCCGTGGGCATTGGCCAACGACCCCGAACTGACGGAAGACCAACAGAACGCAGTACTCTACTACATCAATGCCAAGGCAGCGATGGACGGTGTGCAGGATGCGTCCAACGATGCGATGGAGAACAAGCGCAGGGAGGTAGCCGCAAACGTGGAGCGACACACCCACAAGGACAACGGCATGGTGCAGCCAGCCACCATGAAGGTTGACGACAAGCCTGTGTACATTGTAAAAGGTAATGTCGCAGTACTTCCCGATGGTACAGGCATAGACACACAGAACTCCGACCAAAGCATTGTGATATGCGATGCCGAGACAGGCGAATACAAGTTTATCAGTCCCGACCAAATCTTCAATCTCGGTGATGCCATTGACCCACAAGCCGAACTTGACGAGGCTTATGCCAACATTCAAGCTGAGCATGAGGCCGTGCTTGGTGGTATGGAAAATGGTGAAAGCGTACCAAAATCGGGAGAAAGCGTACATGAAACTCCCGAAAACGTACAGAACGAGGGCGAGAACGTGCAGCAGCCCATGACAGACGAGCAGTTGCAGCAGTACGCCCAAGGTGCTTTCAACGAGGCCACGCAAGGCGATGGTGGCGTTACACTTCCACAGGAGCAGGTTGAGCAGATGCAACAGCATAACCAACAGATGTTGGAGCAGGATCAACAGCGCAGGGAGGAAGAGGCCAACCGCCAGCCGACTGCACTGGAGCGTGTTCCTCTTAATGAGGAGACTGGCGAACCCATGTTTGAGAAAGCCGACAAGGAGACAGCCCTTGACGCACTCAACGAGGTTACAGGCGGCAACGATGCCAACACCACAGCCATTGTCAATGCGCAGGTGGAGCAAGCGCAAAAGACACTCGATGCGCTGAAGAAGAAACAGCCGACCAAGAAAGCACCGTCTCTCAAAGGCTCGCCCATGGCAATGGTTAAGGCACAGCAGGAGGCCGATGCCAACTACAATGCCGCCATGGAGCAGTACAACGCACAAGTGGCGAATGCGGAGGAGACACTGGGCGCATGGTCGAGGATTTACACCCTTATGAACGAGCGCAAGCGTGCAATCCGTGAACAGCAGGAGGCAGAGCAGCGTGAGCGCGACAAGCAGATGCACGATGCAGCCGTGGCGCAGGTTGAGGAGCAGAAACGCATTGCGGCACAGAAAGCCGCCGAGCAAGCCGAGGTAGGCACCCATGCTGTGAACCCGAAGATAAAGGCCAAGTGGGACGGAGCCGCCAAGGTGGAGGGCAATCCCAACGCACTCACCCTTGCAGACGGTTCGACACTTCGCGGCCACTATGTGCTCACCGAGGCAGGAGCCGCATCAGCAAGCCATGACATCGACAACGCCTTTGAGCCGACCGAGGGTTTCCCGATTGACGAGAATGGCGAGAGTGTGAACGACCGCGACTACAAGCGAGACACTGACGCACAGCAGATTGTGCGCGATATTGCACGGAATTACGACAGCAGAGCCTTGCAGTCGCCTGTCATCGTCAGCAAGGACGGCATTGTGCTTTCGGGCAACAACCGCACAATGTCGGGTGACATGGCCGCACAGCAAGGAACAGACAAGGCGTATATCGACCACCTGCGCGAGTTCGGACAGATGTACGGCTTCACTCCCGAACAGATAGACGGCATGAAGCATCCGCGTGTGGTGTTTGTCCCGGACGAGCAACTGCCCTACGATGCAACCACATTCGCACGTTTCAACGCAGAACAGCAGAAGAAACAGAGCAAGCCAGAGCACGCGGTGAAACTCGGCAAGATTGTCCCAGACAATGTTTTCACGAGCATCACCAATGACATCAGCCGCTTTGACCGTCTTTCGGACTACTATGCAGACGACAAGGCAGTATCTTCGGCTATCAGTCAGTTGCTCGGTGCAGGAGTCATCAACGAGATGCAGCTGCCCGAAATGCGCACTGGTAACTCATTGTCGGCCGCAGGAAAGGAACTTATCGAGAACACGCTTATAGGCAAGGTCTTTCAGACTTCGCCCGATGCCGTGCGCCACATCATCAGCACTCCTACATTGCGCCAGTCGGTCATTATGGGCTTGAACGAGATAGCCCACAACCGCACACTCGCCAAGAGTGGCTACGACCTCAGCAACGAGTTGGGCGCAGCCGTTGACCTCGTGGCAAGAGCAAAGAGCGCACACCCCGACATCTTCAAGGACGGAATGCCCGTGTCGCCATTCGGCAGGGAGCAAGGTCTGTTTGATGATGAATACGGAGACAGCCGAGTGACGGACGGCACAACATTGTTACTTGCCGACATACTGAACAGCGGCAAACCGAGCGACCTGCGCAAGGTATTGTCAGCCTACAACGCCCAAGCCACTGCCCCGGCAGGTGGCCAGTTGGATATATTCACAGGCGATGTAACCCAAAAAGAAGAAATACTCAACACCATTAACGAACATTTCAGAAATGCAACACCAAGAGAACAGCAAGCCCTCGTCGATGCAGCCATTGCAGAACGCAAGCGCACCGCAGAAGCCGAGGCAGAACAGCGTGGAGGAAACGAGGCAACTGAACAAACTGCGGATGCTGTACAACGCAGTGCAGAGCCTCAAGAGCCAGCAGTAGCCGAGACCGAACCTGCCAAGCAGGAGGATACTCCACAAACAGAAGAACCCAATGCCGACACCATTGCCGAGGCAGAGGAAGAGGCATTGCGCAACCGCATCACCGAAACCGATGATGAGTGGACAGAGCCAAGCGAGAATGGCGACATCTACAAGCAGAAACTCCTCATTGACGGCAAGGAAGTTATCAAGGTTGATGCCCCGGACGAGAGCAAGAACTATCCCGGCACATACTTTGAGCATGATGGCAAGCAGTTTGGCGACCTGCAAGAGGTAGCTGACTACATTGACGGCAAGCAGCAGCCATTGTCTGCCAAGATAGAGACTGCATCGGCAGATGTGAACACCGAACCCACAGAGGCACAGAAAGAGGCTGGCAACTACAAGAAAGGCCATGTGCAGGTCGGCACGTTCGACATTACCATTGAGCAGCCGCAGGGCAGCGTGCGCAAAGGCACGGATGCCAACGGTAAGAAATGGGAAAGCAAGATGCACAACACCTACGGTTACTTCCGTGGCACGGAGGGCGTGGACGGAGACCACATTGATGTGTTCCTCTCCAATGACATTGACGGTTGGAATGGACGCAAAGTGTATGTGGTGGACCAGTACAACCCCGATGGCAGCTTTGACGAACACAAGGTGATGCTTGGTTTCAATGACATGGACGAGGCAAAGAGCGACTATCTCGCCAACTATGAGAAAGGTTGGGAAGATGGGCGCAGGATAGTCGTGTCCACTACGAACCTCGAAGATTTTGAGAAATGGATTGATAGTAGCCACCGCAAGACCAAACCTTTTGCGGAGTATGCAGGGGTGAAGAAAGAAACTGTGGCCAGTTCACCTGCAAAGACTGAAACCAAACAGACCGAGAGCAAGGGATATTCCATTGCTCCGTCAACCTATACCAATAAGAAAGGCAAGACGAGCGATGTGTCCCTGCTTACATTCGACCATGACTTGACAGCCGACCAAGAGCGAGCCGTCAAGGAGTTTGCCAAGGAGCGGACTGGTGAGGGACGCTTTGCCCCTGCCCGTGGTTGGAAAGACCGCGAGAGCGGAGGCTGGATATTCCGCAATGAGGAGGACGCACGCCAGGCGGCTGAAATGGTGGGCAATGATGATGCAGTGGCAGACAACCAACCGCTGACCGCACAGGAAATGCGTGATGCCGTTGAGCCGAAGAAGCCAGCCGCACGGAAGAAAGCCACAGCCAAGAAACCTGCAAACAAGGTTGAGCTGGCTGATGTCGTGGAGCAGAAACCGACAGTGCCTACCAAGGCGGCAGAACCAGCAAAGGCAGAAAAACCGCAGTATGAGGTCAGCGATGAGGAGATGAACGGACTTATGAACGACATTCGCGACATTCTCGGCATTGGTGACGATGAGGGCGATACTGGGTTGAAGTTCCGTGATCCCGATGAACTGACCGCAGAGCAGCGTCAGAAGCTCATGTCCGTTGGCCAGCGTCTGGCAATGGCTATGGTGGAGCGTGGTAACGAGTCGTTTGGCGACTATGCCTCCATGATGGTCAAGGCACTTGGCAACAAGGTGCGTCCGTGGCTAAAGGCTTTCTATGGCGGACTGGAGTATGTTCCCGGTTACGACAAGTACGCCCTCACTCCATATGAGGAGGTGAAAGCCTTTGATGTGGAGAACTTCGACAAACCGCAGCACGATGTGCTTGCACAAGCCAACATGATTGTTGAGGAGGGCAAGGCACAGGTTGCTGCCAATAAAGCGAACAATGAACTCAAAGAAATAAGAAATGAGCAACGAAAAGAAACCGAAAAGCAGACAGCAGCAGATACAGATGCTGTTGCAGCAGAAGCAGAGACTGTTGCAAGCGAAGCAGAAAGCCTCGCGGAAACTTCAAGCGATGAGCAAGCCCTCAACGGAGCAGTCGAGCGAGTAGATGAGACACTTGACAAGGTGAATGACCAACTCGCCCTGCTTGGCTACTACGAGGCTGACCCTGTGGAAAAGGACTTTAATGAGGCATACGGCTATATGCGCAATGCTGAGAAGAAAGCAGTAAAGGACGCAGCCCACCTTGCAAGCCAACTGATTGACGACCTTGGACTTGACCGCTACGAGGCTACCCACGGAGAGGCAGACAAGAAAGGCAAGCGCAAGACCAAGCCGCTTGCAGTGGCCAACATTGCCCCTGCTGGGGGTGATGTGACCATGCACTTGCCGTTGGCGGAGGGCAGAGAGTTGTATGTGAATATCCAACTTGAACCGTCAGCTGGGAAAGGCAGCAATCATGGTGGAGATAATCTTGAAGTGATTGGTATCATGTGCCGCGTGGAGAACCCGAACGCAAAGGGGGCTGACCGCTACGGACAGAATATGTGGTTTGTAGAAGATGTACCCTACGATGAATTGCTGAAGAATGTGCTGCGTGTGGCGCAGGACTATCTGCCCAAGCAAGAGGAAAAGCCCACAGAGCCACAGAATGAGGACATCTTCCAAAAGGCAGAGCGCATTGCCAAGGAAGCCAAGGCGGAGCGTGAGAAGAAAGCGGCAGAGGAAGCCGACATCATGGCTACCGACCTGCCCGAACCTGCCAAGGAGAAAGCAGTCAAGGCTCTCCACGGCAGCGCAAGCATGACCGACAATGCCGCACTTGCCGAGGCAAAGAGGCAAGTCGCCAAGAAAAAGGCATCGAAAAAGAAAGTTAAACCAGAGCAGCAGCTTGGCGATTTGTTTGCCGGGCTGTTCGATGAAACAGAAGAAAATGGATTACAACGAAATGATGATGCGGTACGCTCCCAAGGGGTGCAAGCCGACAATAGTGGACAACAGCAAGGACTACGAGGAGGCGAAAGAGCGACTCGCAAAGCAGCTGCACAAGAAAGTGGAAGACCTGACAGAGGACGAGGAGGACAAGGCACTGGCACAAATCGGGCTGAGTCCGCTGGACTTCATGGACTGACAGAGCCGAAGAACACGCGCAACAACCATTCGGAACGCGGTGCAGACCATGCCCCTACATCAGTAGGTGGACGCATAGAAGCCAATATCAAGGCCATTGAGTTGGCACACGAATTACTTGAGAGCGGTGAGACTGCCACTCCCGAGCAGATGAGTGTGCTCCGTCAGTTCAGCGGTTGGGGCGGTCTTGGTGCTGCTTTCAGCGATGGAGGCTATGACTGGAAACAGCGTGAACGCAACAAGAAGATACGCGAGTTGCTTGGTGAGGAAGCCTACGAGCAAGCCGTGATGAGTGCCAACAGTGCCTACTACACCCCTGCATACGTTGTTGATACCCTTTGGGACATTGCCAAGCAGCTTGGTTTCAAGGGCGGCAACATCTTGGAGGGTTCGGCAGGTATCGGCAACATCTTGGGACAGATGCCCACCACGATGAGCGAGCGCAGCGACATTCATGCCATCGAGATAGACGGCACATCGGGCGGCATACTCTCGTTGCTCTACCCCGATGCCAAGGTGGACATACAAGGCTTTGAGCAGACACGCATACCTAATGGCAGCGTGGATTTGGCAATCACCAATGTTCCATTTGTCACAGGACTTCGCGTGAACGACACGACAGGCGACAGCGACCTCTCCAAGAAGTTCCACAATATCCACGACTTCTGCATTGCCAAGAACGTGCGCAAGTTGCGTGAGGGCGGTTTGGGCATCTTCATATCGTCAAACGGCACACTTGACAACAGCAAGGCATTGCGTGACTGGGTAGTGAACGAGGGTGGCTCGGACTTCATCGGAGCATTCCGCATGAACAACAAGACCTTTGGCGGCACGACCGTGACATCGGACATCATCGTTATCCGCAAGCGCGTGAACGGTCAGAAATCACCACAAGCCATAGATGTAAGCACCATCAGCGGTGAGCGCACGGCAGAGTACCAAGAGCCGGGCGCACGCAAGGCCAAGCAAGTCTCCATGGACTACAACAAGTACTTCATGGAACACCCCGACCACATGGCAGGTGAAATGCGCTTTGCCTTTGAGGAGGGCGACACGTTCAGACCTACAAGCAAGGGATTGTACCCCGTAAGCGGTAAAGACCAAGGCAAGATGTTGGCTGACTTCGTGAAGTCTTTCACCGAAGAGACAGGCGGCAGCGTGGCAAGCACCGAGAGCGCAAAGCCCTCTTATGTGAGCGACACGTCAGCAGACGGCAAGAAACTTGGCGAGATGTACATGAAAGACGGTAAACTCGTCACCGCAGGTCTGGGCGGTTACTATCCTCTTGAAGTGAACGACAAGAAGATAAAAGGACACACCAAGCAGGAGTGTTTCAATGCCTATGCAGCCATCAAGACCGCATTGGCGGACGTGATGAAGTATCAGACAGAGACCGAGGACAATGCTGGGCTGAAACCTTTGATTGCGAAACTCAACAAGGCATACGATGACTTTGTGAGTACCTACGGCCATTTCAACAAGAACAACCAGTTGGCATGGTTGCGCAATGATGTGGACTATCCAAATGTGTTCTCGTTGGAGACCTATAAGGAGCAAGGAGACGGCAAGGGCGGTGTTGTCAAGACCTACGGCAAGGCGGACGTGATGAAAGACCGTGTTGTTGAAAAGGAAAGCGAGCCACATCCCGAAAACGTAAAGGACGGTGTTGTGGTGAGCATGTTCAAGAACGGACGCATAGATGTTCCCTACATTGCAGAGCAGCTTGGCAAGAGCGAGGAGGCGGTAAAGCGTGAAATCATTGACAGCGGACTTGGCTTTGAAGACCCTGCCACCCGGCAGATGGAAGTGTCGTACCAGTATCTTAGCGGCAATGTGCGCGAGAAACTGCGCCAAGCGGAAGCCAACAACGAGAATGGCGAGTACACGGGGAACATCAAGGCATTGCAAGATGTAGTGCCTATGGATATTCCTGCCCACTTGATAGACTTCACGCTCGGCTCGTCATGGCTTGACCCTAAACTCTATGACGAGTATGTGAAAGACCGCACCGACATAGACGTGCATTTCACGTCAGCAGGTGGCACATGGTTCATGAAAGCCCCCACCTATGGAACGAACGTGGAGAAGAACCGTGCTATGGGCATTGTGAGCGAGATGTTGAAGAAAACCATCATGGGCCACGAACTCATTGCAGCCGCAATCCAAAACAAGAGCGTTGTCGTATCACGCACAGAGAAACACTATGACGGTACAACGGAGACCATTACCGACCGTGAGGCAACGGCAGCGTGTGCCGCCAAGATAGACGAGATACGGCAGGACTTCAAGGACTGGGCGCGTCAGAAAATGCAGAGTGATGCCGACCTTTCGGCACGCATGGAGCAAGAGTATAACGACCGCTTCAACAACTATGTGCCTATGAGCATTCCCGATGACTTCGTACCCGAATACTTCGGAGGAGCGACCCACAAGTTCAAGATGCGCCCCCACCAAGGCAAGGCCATCGTGCGCGGAACTATGCAGCCGTTGCTGCTCGCCCACGAGGTAGGCACAGGCAAGACATTCACCCTTATCTCCACCGCTATGGAGATGCGCAGACTCGGTACGGCACGCAAGCCAATGATTGTTGTGCAGAACGCGACCGTAGGCCAGTTTGCAGCCTCAGCCAAGGAACTCTACCCCAATGCCAAGATACTCACGCTTGAGGACAACGACCGCAACGCGGAGGGCAGAAAGAACTTCTATGCCAAAATCAAGTACAACGATTGGGACATGATTGTTGTGCCTCAGAGCACCTTTGAGTTTATTCCCGACAGCGATGAGCGTCAGATGCAATTCGTGCAAGACAAGATAGACGAGAAGATGCTTGTACTTGAACAGATGCGCGAGGCAGACACCAGTGGCAGAGACCCACTTACCAGACGTGCCGAAAAAGAATTGGCCGACCTGCAAGCGGAAATGGCTGCATTGTCTGACGGTATATCCAAGAAACGCACCGCCAACAACGAGAAGAAGAAAGCTGTTGCCAAGCAGAACGCTGCAGTCAAGGCACAGGAAATGCTCGACCGCCGCACGGACGATGTGGAAGACTTCGATGACATGGGCATAGATGCACTGCTCATAGACGAGGCGCATGAATACAAACACCTCGGATTTGCCACTGCCATGCAACGCGGTGTGAAAGGTGTTGACCCCTCATATAGCAAGAAGTCGCAGGGCGTTTACTTGAAAACGCAAGCCGTGTTGGAGAAGAACAACGGACGCAATGTAATCTTCGCCACTGGTACGCCTATCAGCAACACAGCCGCAGAGATTTGGACTTTCATGCGCTACCTCATGCCCAAGGACACGATGAAGGAATACGGCATCTACTACTTTGACGATTTCGTGCGCAACTTCGGTAACATACAGCAGATGCCAGAGTTCAACACAAGCGGCAAGTTCAAGGAGGTGAACCGTTTTGCAGGTTACGTCAATCTGCCCGAACTTGTGCGTATATGGTCGGGCGTGGCTGACACCGTACTCACCAAAGACCAGACGGAGTTGGTGAAGAAGATACCCGAAATGGAGGGAGGCAAAGCGCAGGACATCTATCTGCCACAGACACGCGCATTGCGCAGCGTGATGAAGTATGTGCGCTCGGAACTTGACCGCTTTGACCAAATGAGCGGCAAGGAGAAAAAGGAGAATAGCAGCATACCTCTCACCATGTACGGCATTGCCCAAGGAGCCGCAGTAGATGCCCGACTTGTGGAGATGGATGCAGAGGATGATCCAAGGAGCAAGACCAACGAGGCCGTGCGCCAAACCCTGCGCTCGTTGAAAGAGACGGACGACTACAAGGGAACGGTGGCCATCTTTGCCGACCACTACCAAAACAAGCGCAGCGGTTTCAACCTGTATGAGGACATCAAGCAGAAACTCATAGCGCAAGGTGTTCCCGAAAGCGAGGTTGTCGTGATGAAACCCGGTATGACCATCAAGAAGAAGTTGGAAATCTTCGACAAGGTGAACCGTGGCGAAGTACGTGTTGTACTCGGCAGTACAGCCACCCTTGGCACAGGCGTGAACATACAGGAGCGTCTGCACACCCTTATCCACCTCGATGCGCCCAACCGACCGATGGACTACACACAGCGCAATGGCCGTATCTTGCGACAGGGCAACCTGCACAAGCAATGGGGCAAGCCAGTACGTGTGCTCCGTTTCGGTGTGGAGGACAGCCTTGACGTAACAGCCTATCAGCGACTGAAAACCAAGGGAGCGATTGCCAACAGCGTGATGGAGGGCGACCGACTGATGCAGGACAGCATGAACAACCGTGTGCTTGAAGAGGAAGAAGATGTGTTCGGTGATACCGTGGCGCAGCTTTCGGGCAGTGAATACGCCCTGCTGAAGAACAATGCAGAGAAGAACGTGCGCAAGTACGAGAGCCGCAGAAAGCAGTGGGAGGCCGACCAGACCTATATCCACAATGCCAAGCCCAAGCTGGAGGGACAGATAAAGGCCGCAGAGCAGCGAGCAGAGGAAGCCAACGCCCACCTGCTTGCCGTGCAAAAGGCATTCCCCGATGGCAAGTTTACGGAGATAACCGTAGGCAAACAGAAGTTTGGTTCTGTTGATGCCATGGCCGACTTCATCAAGGAACACAACAAGAAAATCCTCGATGCGGTAAAGGCAATGAAAGAACACCCAAGCAATGCGGCACAGACCAACACCCTCACCTTGTCGTTGGGTGGCTATGACTTCGTTGTAAAGACCGATATGTCGCGTGAGACGCAGAACATTGGCGGTTCGCTCTTTGCAGAGATACACCGCAAAATGACCTACTCATGCCCCGAACTCGGGCTGACCGACATACCTGTCAAGCAGTCGCTCTTGCGCAATGCCGTTGAGGACATCACCGAGAACGTCATTACAGGCAAGGACTTCGCAGAGCGGTTCGACATAGCCACGCGCATGGTGAAACACGGCAAATCAGAGTTGGAACAACTAAAGCAGCGTGAAGGTAAGCCGTTTGAGTTTGGAAAGGAACTCGAAGAAGCCAAGCGTCAGTTTGAGGAATATTCCGAGGCCATGAAGGTAGAAATGGCAGAAAAGGAAAAGAAATATGCCGAAATGGACGCAAGTGTGGAGGCCGCTACCGATGTTGTGGCAGACGATGAGGACGAGACGAGCGAGGACAAAACCAAGTTCCGCTTGCTTGAGGACGATGACCCCAAGGCGATAGAATTGGAGTCGTTGCCCGACAGCGAGCTTGTGCCTGTATATCGCAACGTGCAAGCCTTTGAGGACGATGCACTCGGTTCGCCTATGGCGTTTACCGATGCGGAGACAGGCGAGCGCAGAACGTTGCAGGGTCAGAAGTGGAACTACTCCAACCCACCGCAGATTGAACTCACGCCGGAGCAGCAGCGGCAGTTGGACGAACTCAAAAAGAACGGCTACATCGTTGTGGACGGCAAGAAAACCACGGAGTTGCAGATAAATGACGGATTGAAGTTCGTAAAGCCAAAGACCAAGGACGCACAGCTGCAATACTTCTTGAAAAAGAACCCCGAGGACAAAGGCTTGTGGGCGGCATACGACCCCTACGACCATGCCATCGAGACACCGCTGAACACCCAGTTTGGCGAGGCGTACAAGCGTCCGAACCTTGTTGTGGTGCGCAGTCTTATTCCGAAATCGGAGATAGACGAGCCGTTCCATGCTGACTATGCCCTGCTGCCTACTGGAGCGCATCAGTGGAACAACGGCCGCACACTCTACCTCTCACGCTGGAGCAAGATAGACAAGGTACTCACGCGCGAGGAAGAAGCCAAACTCATTGACGAGTATTGGAAGAAACACCCCGGCAAGCGTGAGGCATTGAAGAGCCACCGCGACTATAACCGCTTTGTACCGCAGGTGCGCAGGGAGTTGGAGAAGATGGGCTACCGCTTTGAGTTGGACGGCAAGGAACTCACTCCCGAAGAGAGCCTTGCACTTGACGAGCAGAATATGGAGAACCGCGATGTTATCCCCGGACGCGAGGGACACGCCCCATTCATGACCAACGATGACATTGCACGCATCAACGCCAAGATGTCCGGCAAGTGGGTGGGCGAACCCAAGGAGGCCATGAACAATGCGATGGCAGAGCGTGTGAACGAGTTGGCAGAGCGGCTCCATACACCTGTGCGCATTATCCGCACGGACGAGGAAGTGGCCGCATTGCCGAGTACACGCCAGCGCAGGATGAAAGGCAGCTTTAATCCTTTGACTGGTGAAGTTACCATCGTTGTGCCTAACAATGCCAACATGACAGATGTGGAGAACACGTTTATCCATGAGGTTGTGGGGCATGACGGACTGCGTGTGCTGTTCCCCGAAGAGGAGAAACTGAACAATGCTCTTGATGAACTCTACAACGTGTCGAAAGACGAGATACGGAACACCATTGACCGCAATGCGCAGAAGATGTACGATGCAGAGGTGGACCGATTGCGTGAGAAAAAGCGCAAGGAGCATGAGGCCAATGGCGAGGACAGCAACGCCTCCTACTATGCGGATATGGCAGAAGCCCATGCCGAGGCAAGCAAGAAGCGCGAGCAGTTCAAACGTGATGCCACGGAGGAATACGGAGCAGACCTTGCAGGGCGCATCGGTGAGAAAGGCTTTGAGAAAATGAGTGCCGAGGAACTTACGTTCTGGGGCAAGTTGAAGTCCATGCTCCAAAAAGCCCTTCAAAAGTTGCTTGACGGATTGAAAATCCCTGGCAAGAAGAAATGGGGTGATAAGGAATGGGCGTTTGTCCTGCACGAAGCATACAAGCGCAAGAAGAACGGAGGCAAGCCCGATGTGTTTGACGCAGCCGATACCGAGGTAATGCGGAGAAAGACAGGGTTTGGTGAGACGAAGTTCAGTGATGGACATAAAAAAAGTGCCCAACTCAATGAGGCAGCACTTAAGCACTTAGAGCCTACTGATGTTGAACACGCTGCAAAGGTACAGCAAAAACGTGAGAAAGCCAAAGAAGCACTTGCAAATGTTGCAAAAACATACAAGAATACAACTGACAGCAAGGGCTTTATATCAGATTTAAGCAATAGTCTTGGTCTGACAAGAGGCAGCACTGGAAGTGGGTATGGCTCATTTGAAACGCCCAATGGCAAGGTGTTTACTATCAGAGTGAGCAACCATAACATCAACGCAGCAAATGTCGGTGATGAGCCTGTCGAAAGCATTGTTATCAAGACGAAACGAAGTCCTAACAGATTTCATGCAGAAGATGGGAAGTTTGCAAACGAGTATGTTTACTTCAAAGAGGATATTCGCAAAGCACCTGTGGGAACATTGAGTGCCATTGCAGAAAGTATTTCTGATTTGCTTGATACTGGCGAGTATCACGACAAGACAGGACTTGCAAAGGACAACCATAGTCCAGAGACCGCCCCCGATGGGGGCATGAAGTTCCGCGATGGCGACATGGGACTTGACGAGACCATTACGCAGATGAAGATTGCAGCGAGCCAAGCCAATGCCGACAACTGGCAAGCCAAGCAAGAGGCGATGAAAGCCATTGGCGGCAACTTGAACAAACTGCGTCAGGCGATGGCACGCCAGAGAGAGTATGACCTTTCGACCGTGAAGAGCATCACCGACCTTGCCAAGGTGCTGCTTGACAACGGACTGCTCGATGATTTGAGCAAGTACGAGACCAAGCGCATACTCTCGGCAGTGAACAACGCCCACGGCAAGCAGGACACCAGCAACCAAGTGGCCAAGGTTATGGACATCATGGTAGATAACCAGTTGCGCATGGGTGCAAATATGCTCGGCAGACTGCTCTCCACCCGTGGTAGCCGTGTAGATGCACGAGGCATCGAGGTGCAAGGGCAGCTTGACCCAGACGGACAGACCATTGCACAGGTGGTAAGGAAAGCCACTTCCCTGCCAAAGGCCGACATCGAGGAGCGCATTGCCGAGGCATTGAACCGCATGGGCAGCGATGACCAAGCCGTGGCCGATGAAGCTGCTTTGGAGTACAGCGGTCTGTTGCTTGCCCACCAGTTTGCCGAGGACATCACCGAAAGCAAAGCCGAAGAAAAGGCATTGCGCGACAGCATCAAGCAAGTCAAGGAAGATTTGGACGCTGGCATGATGGAGAAAGATGCCTACCACGAATATGTGGAAGCTACCAATGATTCCATTCGTCAGAATAAGATAGAGCGTGCCGAAGCCTACCGTTCCATTGTGGAGCAAGTAGGCAGCGCATTGGGCGGCAGTGTAGAGCGAGCCAAGCAATGGCGCGAGGCAGAGAAACAGCGTGTGGAGGCAATCCACCACAATGCCAACTCCGACATGGTAGGCCGTCCGACAGACGAGCACCACAAAGAGGGCAAGGTGCAGAAGATAGCCAACAACAGCGCAGTACGTTTCCTGCTTGCACCGTTAGGCACGTTTGACCAGATGCTGCGAATGTTCGGCAAGAAGAGCGTGAACGGTGAGGGCTATCTTTGGAACCGCTATATGCGCGGTTGGGTTGATGCAACCGAGAGGGAGTACAAAGGCTATCAGAATGCCTTGAAAACCCTTGACGAGAAAGTGAGCGAGGTGTTCGGCAAGAACATGAAATGGGGCGACCTCTTCGCCATGGAGCGCAAGATGCCCAAGACCACCATTACATTCTGGGACGGAGGCGAGCGGAAAGACCACGAACTCACCCAAGGCAACCTGCTCTACATCTATATGGTTGACAAGATGGCAGACGGACGCATGAAGTTACGCAGAATGGGTATCACCGAAGAAGATATCGAGAACATCAAGGATTTAGTTGATCCACGTTTCCTGCAACTTGCCGACTGGATGCAGGAGGAGTTCCTCGTAGGAAAGCGCAACGAGTACAATGATGTACACAAGCGCATGTTCGGTGCGTCAATGGCCGCGATAGAGAACTACTTCCCATTGAAGATACTCGCCAATGCAAGAATAGAAGATGTGGACGTAGCCGACGACACCACCGACACCGCCCTGCCAGCCACCTCGACAGGCAGCATCATCAAGCGCAGACGCAACAATCTCGCCCTTGACGTGATGGGTGCGGACGCATTCAGCGTGATACTTGACCACATTCAGCAGATGGAGCGTTGGTCAGCGTTTGCAGAGTTCAACAGAGACTTGAACACCCTGCTCTCGTACAAGCACTTCCGCAACCAAGTGATGAACATGTCGAGCGTGTACGGAGGCGGCAAGACCCTGTGGAACAACTTCCGCAACGTGTGCAGCATGGCCGCAGGAGCATACCGCCCACCGATTGCACAGCTTGACAAGGCCGCAGTGAACATCGCCAAGGGCGTAACGGCAGCAAAGGTAAGTTTCAGAGTGTTCACCGCACTGAAGCAGTTCCTCTCCATGCCAGCCTACCTTTCGGACAGCAACCCTGTATATCTTGCCGCCAACATCGCCAATCCGATAGGCGCATGGAAATGGTCGATGGAGAACCTGCCAATCTTTGAAAAGCGTTGGAAGAGCCGCATGGCAGGAGACCCACGACTGATGAAAAGCGAGATGGACTGGAAGATGTGGCGCAGCCATGTGGTGGAAATCGCCTCACGCATCGGTATGTCGCCCAATGCCTTTGTCGATGCGCTGACCGTGGCCATCGGTTCACACGCCATGTACAAGACGAAGAAACAAAAATATCTTCGCTATGGCTATGACGAGGAAACAGCAGAGAAACGAGCCAAGCAAGACGCGACAATCCTGTTCAACCAGACACAGCAGTCGAGCGAGAGCGCATTCCTCTCCACCATGCAGGTGGACCGCTCATGGCTGAGCGTGCTGTTCACCATCTTCCGCAACTCGTCCATGTCATATACAAGGCAGTTGTATGATGCTATCCGCAACATAAAGCACCGCTTTGAGCCGGGCTACCAATCCATGAGTGAGGAGTACATGGCCAAGCAGATGCGCAGGGACGGCATAGACCCCGACAAGGCAGACAGCAACGCCAAGAGCGAGTACCGCAGAAGTCTGTTGCGCGACATCGCAAGAATAGGTGTGTTCGGCTACATTCTGCAATTCGCATGGAACTTGGGCGCATACCTGCCATACCTCATTGCAGGAGACGACAAGGACGAGAAGAGCAAGATGTGGGACGATGTAATCAACCACACCATGTTCGGCAGCATTGAGGGATTGACAGGCGGAGATGTGATGAGTTCGGCAGGACAGATGGCACTCAACGGAGACGCCAACTGGAGTTACCTCGTAAAGGACATGCCGTTGGCAAGCGACCTTTCGACCATACTCCAGAAGATGCCGAAAGACAAGGTAGCCGCCATGAACGATGTGGTGAACCTGCTTGTGCAGTCGGGCGTTGGAGTCAATCCGCAGTCGCTGACCGATGCAGTGGTAGCCATCATGGACTATTGCGGAGACGATGCCGAGACCTCACGTGAGTGTGCGCTGCTCATTACACGCATCCTTAACTGCCCACAGAGCCAAACCGACAAAATCTATTTTGACGAGTTGGGCGCAACGGCAGCAGAGGCAAGCAAGATGACACCAGCCGAGATAGCCGAGCGATATGCCGAGTACAAGATACACAGAGGCGCACCGCTCACAGGCTGGGCATATTCCGAGGAGGCACGGGACAGCGTGAAAACCGCACAGCAGAACCGCGTGCTGACCAAAGCCAAGGAGAAGATGAGCAACCGAATGGAGACCGAGGCCACCAAGCAGTTGCTCTCCACCTATGACGAGGTGAGCAAGCAGCAGACAGAGTTGTCGAAATTGAAACAGACCGACAGAGCCGCCTACCGCGAGGGCATGAAACAGCTCCGTCAGAAGTACAATATGCGAGAGCACGGACGCATGAAACGGTACAAGCACGACATGAAACTGCTCACCGAGAAGTATCTGCGCAGCAAGAGCGCAGAGGAGCGCGACAGCCTTGTGAGGGTAATGACCACCACACGCGACAAGCTACTCGATGACATTGGCAGAATGAATCAACAATAGTTAAACAATGAGGGACGGTGCAAGGGATTACCTTTGCATCGTCCCAAATTACACAATGAATATGGCAACAAAGAAACTACATAGAATGAGCCGTGTGATGCCGCAAAAGGAGTTGGACAGCGTGAGCCATGCACGGCGCACGATGGGCAACAACCGCGCCTTTGAGGTGTTGTGGCAAGCACAGCAGTATTGGCTTGCGATGGAGACATTCCGCAGAGACCGTGAGAGAAACAAGAACTACACTTACGGCAGGCAGTGGGATGACTATGTATGCGTGAACGGCAAGATGATGAAGGAAGAGGAACTCATCAAGAAACAAGGCAACGTGCCGCTGAAGAACAACCTCATCAGACGCATGGTGCAAGCCGTGCTTGGCGTGTACCGCAGCCAAGCCAAAGAGCCGACCTGCACGGCAAGAGACCGAGACGAGCAGCGGTATGGCGAAACCATGAGTACCGTGCTGCAATGCAATATGCAGCTGAACCGCATGACCGAGATAAATGCAAGGTGCATGGAAGAGTTCCTCATATCGGGATTTGTGGTGCAGCGGAAGTGGTACGGCTGGCGAGAAAACAAGTTGGACTGCTGGACGGACTATGTGCAGCCCAACAATTTCTTCATCGACAACAACATGAGGGACTTTAGAGGTTGGGATTGCAGTTGCTTGGGCGAGATACACGACATCAGCTTTGAGGACTTGTGCGGACGCTTTGCCCACAGCAAGGCCGACTACGACCGACTTGCCGAGATATACAAGTATGCCAAGGACAAATCGTATCTCAGTGCCATGTATGACAACTTCGGCTATCCCCTGCAAGGATACTACGACTTCCTCGTACCCTACGACCAGAGCCGATGCAGGGTAATTGAGGTATGGCGCAAGGAAAGCAAGGAGAGAGTGCGCTGCCATGACGTGAACAACGGAGACGTGTTCAAGGTGGACATGGAGGACTTCAAGGCACTTGTGCTTGACGAGAACGAGAAGCGGCTGCAACAGGCGCGAGAGTTGGGCATGAGCGAGGACGATGTGCCGCTTATCCGCTATGAGTGGTTCATGGACTCATACTGGTACTACTATATGCTCACCCCATTCGGAGACATACTTGAAGAGGGCGAGACACCCTACGAGCACAAGAGCCACCCCTATGTGTTCAAGGCATACCCATTCATAGACGGAGAGATACACTCGTTTGTTAGTAACGTGATAGACCAGCAGCGGTACACCAACCGCTTGATAACGATGTACGACTGGATAATGCGAGCGTCAGCCAAGGGCGTGTTGCTGTTCCCGGAAGAATGTCTGCCCAAGGGCATGTCGATGGAAGATGTGGCGGACGAGTGGGCAAGGTTCAACGGCATCATCATGATAAAGCAACCCAAGACAGGACAGGCACTGCCGCAGCAGATAGCCAACAACTGCACGCAGATAGGCATCTCGGAGTTGCTGAACATGCAGCTGAAGTTCTTCGAGGACATATCTGGCGTGAACGGAGCGTTGCAGGGCAAGCCCGGCTATTCGGGTATGTCGGCCAGCCTGTACAACCAACAGGCGCAGAACGCCACCACCTCGCTGCTTGACTTGCTCGACACGTTCTCGGCATTCATCAGAGACGGAGCATACAAGGACGTGAAGAACATACAGCAGTTCTACGACACGCCGCGCGTGTTCAACATTGCAGGAAAGAACTCCACCATCGTGGAGTACGATCCACGGAAAATACGCGATGTGGAGTTTGACCTAAGCATTGTGGAAAGCACCGCCACGCCAGCCTACCGCGCCTTGACCAACGACATGCTCATGCAGTTGTGGAAAGCCAAGGCAATCAGTGTGGAGCAGTTGCTTGAACACGGAGATTTCCCATTTGCAGACGAGTTGCTGCAGAGCATCAAGTCGCAGAGGGAGCAGTTGGAGCAAGGGCAAGTGCCGGACGGAATGTCGCCAGAACTTGTGCAACAGGTTCAGCAGGGAGCGAACATGCAAGCCGTGAATCAGGCACAGCAGATGATGCAACCACAATAAAGAATAAGCCTCACAAGTCGGATAAGGCATATAAGCCGAAGGGACTTGTGAGGCTTTACTGATTTTATATGGAAGCCTCGGAGACGGGGCTTCTGTCTTTTCGGAGTGTGCGGTTTGTGATAGGCACAAATTCGGGCATCTCCATTTCACGGTAGCAGATGTGCAGACCGATGGCACGCGTCATGAGCAAGTCGTCATGCTTGCCGACAATAGCACCATACGCGCCATTCGGTTTGCGCTCATAAGTATCGTACTCGTCAAGACACCGCTTGTCGCGCTCGATATACAGACGCTCGCGAATGACCTTGACCAAGGTGGAGATAATCATCGGCTTGGTGGCCACATTCGTATGGAAACCATACTTGCGAGGCGCACCCTCGCGTATCTCGTCCTCGGACTGCTTGCGAGCGTAGAGATTGGGATAGATGTCCGAAATCTGATTGAGGATATACTGCGACTGGTCGCCACCCTCCACCTGTCGCTCCTTGTCGTGCGTTTCCAAGGTGTTGGACTCAATGACCAACAGCGAGTTGTTGTAGTAGGCTGCAATCTGCGCGGCACGCCATGCGAGGCGGTCGATGTCGCAATGGCCATACCACTGCGCCACCACAGACGGAGGCTCGCTACCGTCAATCATGCTCAGACGGTCGAACACCACGATAACGGACCAGTCCGCCTTGTTGGAGCGTCCGCCCACATCGACTACGGTAAGGTAGCGGTCGGTAACCTCGTAATCGTCAAACTTCTCTGGCATAGCCCAAATGGAGAGTAAGCCCTGCCTGTCCTCACGGAAACGGAGATTAGAAAGAGCCTCCTCGCCCTCATCGGCATCGGCATACACCTCGCCAACAAACTTAGGCTCGCGGCAGAACGGCTCAAACTGCTTGACAAGATACTTGTCGAACACCATCGTACCCGAATGAACAAACGCCTCCACATCGTCAGAGGGAAACTCCGCAGCCATCACCGCAAAGTCATTCTTACCAGCACGCTCGTATATGTACCAATGAATAGCCTCCAACGATGCACCCCTTTCCCACAATGACCACAGATAGCGTCCGCTCTCCTCACGGTTGGACGGAGTGTAGGCATTGTTGCGGTTCTCCCAAAGCTGCTTGGCAAAGTCGCGTAGTTCCTCGGCAGAATTGAACGGCAACGAGTAATGCTCAATCTGAAACCAAGCGATGAACAAAGCCTCGTACTGCGATTTTACTTTTGGGTCGGCAGCGGCAGAATACTCACGGTGGAAAAAATTGCCCGTACCATTGGCCGTGGACTCCATGACAATCATTGTGTAAGGCTTGGCGAGAATACCAGAGCAAGCGGAGCGCACAATATCTTCGGGCGACTTGCCCTCCGTCTTTTGCCACAGACCCACCTCGGAAAGATGCACCAAGGAGTAAGCACCGCCACGGCAACCGTTAGGACGCTCGGCAGTACCCACCTTAATCTTGCACTCGCGCTGCGGCACACGGTGCGTAGAACCCGACTTGCCGACACCGACCAACTTAGGCTCGTTCTCCGAATAGACCTCGCCCAACCTGTGAAGAAACTCCACCGGGTGTTTCTTAATCATGAGGTCGAACATATCCTTGATTTCGTCCGATGCCGTGCCTTGGTGGGCGATGATGAGCGAGTTGAGGCCTTTCTTGTGGAAGAACTGCAACCACGCCATGTAGAGCTGCGTGGTTGTGGAGCCGCCCCACTGACGCGCTTTCAAAAGAATAAGACGGATAGGCTCGCCAGCCTTTCGTTTCGCCTCAAAGCGCGACACGAGGATGCGCTGCGGATACCACAGACGAAAAAGCACGTCCTTTCCTGCGTCCTTGTTGTGGATATAGACGAGCGTAGCCGTCCAAAAAGGAAAGTCGTGCTTGTAGCGCAAGCGTATGAGCGTGCGCGACACCTTGATGAAGTCATCGTCATTCGGCTCAACGTGCATTACGGACGAGAGAAACTTGTCGATAGAGCCAGCCTTGACCAACTTTTTGACAAGCGGAATATCCATCATCTCAACAGGCAACCACTGAACGGGAATAGCAAAGTCGGCAATGCTGACACGGACACGTTTACCAATAGACCCCTCACCAGTAACAGGGTCAAACTTGGCGAACATGATTTCATTGCGCCTGTCATTCTCCGCAAGCAGTGCGGCAATCTCTGTATCTATCGTATTGGTTGTCATACCATCCATTCTTTATGCGGTAAATAAACTCTCCGACCGTGCGAGGCGTGAGATAGAACTTTGGCGCAGGCTGGTTTACTATCTTGGTAACCAGCTCATAAACGGACTTGTCGGGATAGTCCTCACGCATGACGAGGTATCTGCGGTAAATCTCGGTGAACATTTCGCGCTTGTTGCTCCTCATGCGCGGCATGGGTTTCCCTGCCGCCATTGCCGAAATGACAATAGCCGCCCTCTCCTCGCTCACCCAAAAGCGTGAGGCAGGAGACTCCGCCACCAACTCAAAAATAACAGGCATGACGATGATGCTCGCCTCGGCAAGCCGTGCGCGGTACACCCTCATCAAGTCTGCGTTTCGCTCCTTTGTAAAGTCCAATATGCTGCCAAAATACTTCATAAACAATCAGTTTTGTCCTATACAAAGGTACTTGATACAAGTCACAAAAGTTAAAAGTAAGACCACATCTTATATGGCTATTTTTGCATACAAATATTACACAACCATAAGAAAGTTAAGATAATGGCTGAAAACAATGGAGTTAAGAGCAGACGCGACCAGCAGCTGGAGCGGCTGAGAAAGAAATATCCCGACAAGAAGTTCGAGGACGATGAGGAAATCTACGGTCAGATTTCCGATGATTACGACCAATACGAGCACGACCTTGACGGCTACAAGGGCAGGGAGAAAGCCATGTCCGACATGTTTGCCGCCGACCCACGCAGTGCGCAGTTCTTGGCGGACATGCACAACGGCCAAGACCCTTACCTCGGTTTGGTGAAGAATTTCGGCATGGAAATCAAGGACGTGCTTGATGACCCCGAAATGCAGGACAAGATAGCCGAGGCCAACAAGGAGTATGTGGAGCGCGTGGCCAAGTCGAAGCAGCTTGACGAGGAGTATGAGAAGAACATGGACGAGACCCTCGAAACCCTGCGCCAGTTCCAAGAGGAACGCGGCATGACAGACGAGCAGATTGACGAGGTGGCCAACGCCATGCTCACCGTGGTCAAGGACGGAGTGATGGGCAAGTTCTCACGCGAGACCTTGGAGCTGTTCGTCAATGCCATCAACCACGATGCCGATGTAGCCAACGCTGGTGAGGAGGGACGAGTGGCAGGACGCAACGACAAAATCGTTGAGGGACTGCGCAAGCGCGACAAGGGAGACGGCACAGCACCTTTGAACGGCAAGAACGGAGGCGCACCGAGTCAGCAGAAGAATTCACAGAGCATCTTTGACCTTGCCAACGAAGCCGTATAGCTATGAAAGGAGAAGTCGTGAAATTTCCCCCGGAGGGGAAAAAGCTGCGCCCCACAAAGGGTAGCGCAGGACTATGCACCCAAGTGCCGGGTGCAATGGCATCAGTAAGCAATCTCGCGAGCGCGACAGGCGGTATAGCCCCCGGCAACCTCGCACAGACCGATAGCAAATAACATTATTCACAAACTAAAATTTTAAGACATGGACGGAGAAACCGTACAAGTAGGTGGAACTACGACCACCACCCCTGCACCCGGAACAGCAGGTGTGCAGAGCCAAGTGCCGGGAGCAACCACTACCGTCAGCGGAGTGGCAGGAGCGACTGGCGGAGTCGGTCCGGGCAACCTCATTCAGAGTGACCTCGACCAGGAACTCTACAAGTTCAAGAGTGATGACACACCGCTTATGCAGCTCATGCTGAAAGCGAAGAAAGTAAAGGTGAACTCGCCCGAGGTGGAGCACTACATGATTGACGAGCCGCGCTCCAGCGTGACCACAACCACCAAGGTGACCGCAGGAACAGCCAAGCAGTTTATTGTGCCGTTGCTTGCCAACGATGCAGAAATTCCTCGTTCGTATGGCACGCTACTCGTTAAGGGAGTGGACGGCTATGCCGATGACGGCAAGACCAAGACACCGGGCAAAGACCTCATGCTTTTCGTTACAGGTCAAGACCCGACCACAAGCAACCCGATTTGCCGTGCCGTGAACGGCCCGAAGACCCAAGCGGCAGACGAGTACTGCACCACGCCCGAAATTCCAGCAGGTTCAACACTCATCATTCTTTCCAACGCTCTCTACGAGACGCAGAAGAAAGTTGACCCCGACCTCATCGTTCCGCAGCCTCAGACGGTGTATCTTCAGAAGCGTGGCATGAACCAGATTGTATCTGACTACTATGAGGCGCAGAAGAAGAAAATCCCATTTGGCAAGGCAGTGATTGCAGAAGCCGCCATCACTAACTTCAAGGTGCGCGGCAACCGCACTCTCTATGCAGGTCGCAGAGGCAAGATGACGGTGCAGACAGCAGAGGTCGGTCCACAGACCATCTACTTCACCGAGGGCGTGCGCTACCAAGTGAAGAAGGAACTCAACCACACAGGCAAGTGGACGATTGAGGAAATCATCGCCTTGGCGAAGATGACCTTTACAGGCGAGGACGTACCCAAGAGCGTGATTGCCCTTGCTGGCAAGAACTTCTTGGAGAATATCCAGTGCATCGACTACTCCAAGCACCCCGAAATTCAGATTACCACCAAGACAAATCCTGTGGGCTGGGTGGTTACGAACTTCCACACCGTGTTCGGCGACATCGAGTTCAAGCACGACCCGACCCTTGACCGCTTGAAGTGGAGCAACTCCGCATTCATCGTTGCGCCCGACCGCCTTGTACACTACCAGTATTCGGCAGAACACTCGTCGAAAGACCGTGTGGAGGGCGAAGAGGCAACACGCGAGTCAATCCTCGTGTGGGACGCACTCGCACTCAAAGGCTCATGCCATATCTGGATCAACGGTGAGGGCGACAATGAGAACACCAGCGCGACACAAATTCACTTGTGGGACAGCGCGGAAGCACCCGAAAGCCCTGTTGAGGGTGGTGTGTATTACCTGTTGCAGGACTGCCCCGGCATCAATGCCGAAGCCGTGAGCGGTCAGATGTGGCAGTACAAGAGCACCGCATGGGTGGAATACGCAGGTGACGTGATGGCAACCGAGTAACCCATTTTATCAACGAACCAATCATCAACCAATAGAGGCGGATAGGTAGCAATGCCGTCCGCCTTTATTTATATCAGACAACAAAAATGAAAAAGAAGAGAATTACCTACGGAGTGTATGGCATGATGGAATACCAAACCATTATCAAGATAGGCAGAGCCATACTCAAAGTAATGTTCACTGACGGCTCAATGACCTCTATTGGGCAGAACCCAGCCAAGTACACCACAAGCGACTTTCTTGTGCAACATGCCATCGAGAACAGCAGCGAGTTCAAGAAAGGACGCATTACGGTGGTGAACACCATTGAACTTGACGAGGAGGTGCGCATCGAGCGTAACCCTGCCAAGCCAAGCACACAGCAAGCGCAAGCACCGACCCCGGCAGAGGCAAAGCCAGTGGCGGCAACCGCTGCCAAGGTTGAGGAAGCCCAAGGCACGGCAGACGAGCCGACCGAGTATGCCAATGCAGGAGAGGCAGAGGAGACCAAGGACGAGACCCCTGCTGACACCGAGGACACATCAACCGATGCAACCGAGGAGGAAGTGACAGATGATGCAGCCGAAGAGAACGCGACCGCAGAGGGCAAGACCGAGGTAGAGTTCACCGACAACCAAGAGGCCAAAGATTATATCTTCAAGAACTTTGGCGTGAAGCCCGGCACGATGCGCAACCGCGACGACATCAAGGCAGTCGGCTTGACCTACGGTGTGACCATCACGTTTGCCAACGAGAATAAGGACAAGTAAACGACAGGCGATATGGTGTACAAGATAGAAACCGTTTCGCAAGATGTGCGTATCGCCATTGACGAGAACAAGACCAGCGAGCAGCTGCTTGGCGATGAGGACATTGACACCTTATCGCTGAATGAGATTGTACGCTCAAAGATAGAGGAAGCCGTGCGCAGGGTGGAGACCACCGCACCCACCTTTCTGTTGGAGGAGGGACACACGTTTGGCGACAGCGTGTTTTGGGAGGACAACAACAGCGGCTGGACGCTGCTGCCCGATGATTTTATGCGGCTGATAGCATTCCGCATGAGCGACTGGGAGCGCACCTGCCACAATGCCATTTCGGTGGACGACCCACTCTATGACTTGCAGTCGTCAAGGTTTAAGGGAGTGCGCGGCAACGTGCAGAAGCCCGTGTGCGCGGTAGTGAACCGGGCAGAGGGCAAGGCGTTGGAGTTCTACTCGTGCAACAGCGAGGAAGCCTACGTCAAGCGAGCCACGTATCTCCCTTATCCCAAGATAGACGATGAGGAGGGCATCGACATCAGCGAGCGTTGCTACACAGCCGTAGTCTATACCACGGCAGCATTAGTATTAACCGCCTATGGCGCGAATGACCGTGCAGAGCAGTTGAACGCCTTGGCAAAATCAATAATGGAATGAGTTCAATACCAACAAAACAGATAGACGGTGATGTGGCCGTAGGCCGCAACGTCAGCATGGGCGGTTCGGGTACGGTGCGCGGCTCCATGACAGTAGGTCACAACCTGACCGTAGAGGGTTGGCTTGAAGCCAAGAACATAAAAGGCCCGAACAAAGGACTGTTCAAGACCGCAGCCCAACTGCGCGAGGCATACCCCAATCCGCATGAGGGCTGGTGGGCATTGGTGACTGTGGAGGGCAGTGCATCGTCAGACCACTTGGGACAACTCTATGTGGCAGACGGCGGCACATGGGTGGCGCAGGTGGACAGCAGCGGAAATCCATTGCTGAAAGGCAACCCCACCGTGGACAGCACCGAGTATATGGAAGCCGTGGAGGAAATGACAGCCGACCTTGAGGCCGTCAAGGTAGATGTAAACCAAAACAAGGAGGACATCAAGAGCCTGCGCAGCACGCAGACCTCGCACACGGACAGCCTTAACACCCTCAACTCGCAGATGGGAACGGCACAGACCGACATTGCCACGCTGAAGAAAACCGTCAGCGACAACAAGAGCGAGTTGGCAAACAGCATCAGCGGTGTGCAGAAAGACCTCACCGCATTCAAGAACACCAAGGGAGCGGCAGATGGACTTGCACCCTTGGACGAGAACGGACAAGTACCCTCGCAGTATCTGCCTGGATATGTGGACGATGTGCTGGAGTTTGGCGGCATTGTATCGGGCATTACCGCACAATTCCTGTCAGTCAGCAAATCATCAACGGACGAGAATTGTGCCGTGATGTACAACAAGACCACTAAAACATTCGTCTTACGCTACACCCAACCCTCAGAGTCAGAGTTTGACCTGCGTCCGACCATCACCTATTATAACAACTGGCTGGACGGAGACCTCTTTGGCGATGGGACTGTATTGGGACGCAAGCCCCACAGCGGTAAAATCTTCATGGACGTAAGCACCAACAAGACCTACCGTTGGAGCGGCACGACACTGGCCGTAATCGGCTCGGACTTGGCACTCGGCCACAGCAGCGGTACGGCATTCCCCGGAGACGAGGGAGCGGATTTGCAGGAGCGCATGAGCGAGGCAGAGATCACGGCAACCATCAGCCGACAACTGATAGACGAGAACAGCGCGGAGTTACTGAACCGCAACACGATCAACGCCAATGTGCTGTTGTCGTTGGGCGACCGTGAAGTGTCATTCTCCGTGGTGCTTGAAAAAATCTTCGATTTGGAGAACAAAGCAAGATACATGAAACCCGGTATCGTGCTGTCGTTCCTCTCGGAGACAGGCATACAAAACAAGCAGTGGACGAACTACGGCAAGGAAACCGAGACCGACTGGAAAACCGAAGCCAACTGGACAGACTTCGGCTCGAACGGCAGTGCCATAGGCAACACGGTGAACGTGAACGACATCTGCGAGGATACCGAGTACACCCTTTCGACCGCCATCAAAGCCGTGCAGGACAAAGAGAAAGAAAGCGGACTATCGTATATGAAGAGCGGTGTCGTGCTGACCTATAAGACAGCCGATGTGACCAGCAACGGCTCGCCCAAATGGGAAGCCTATCAGTTCACGCGCACCGTGGACGACATCAACCCGGCAGACTTGAAACCTTGGGTGGAGTTCGGAGGAGGCGGCAACAATGCCGTGCCGACCTCGGACACCCCCGAAAAGGACGGCAAGGAGGCATTCTCCACAGGAGGCGCATACGCCAACATACCCACCACACTGCACATCGACACCGAGACGCAAGGCGTGGTAAAGTTGCAACTGCAGAATGCCGGGCAGGAGGCCGTGGGCGATGAGGTGCAGTTTGCTGTAGGCGGAGGAGGCGGAGAAAGCACAGGCACGATTGTGAGCATACAATTTGAGCAGAGTCCGCTGTATGCCAAGGCTGGCGGTAGCGTGGTGATGAAAGCAGCCGTGCGAAGCATTACCACACAAGGCAGCCAAGAACTGAGCAACATGATAGAAAAGGTGCTGCTCAAAGACCGCGACACCGGGCAGACCTTGGAGACATTCATGTTCAACAGAGCGTCATCGGCAAGCGGAGACACCTACGACTTCGAGATGGACGTGAGCAGCTACTTTGTAACCGCCACCACCAAGCGTTTCCAGCTCATCGCCTATGACGATGCAGGAAACACAGGCAGCAGAAACATCAACGTGAGCGGTGTAGATGTTACCATCAGCAGCGTGCAGACCCTCAACTACACGGCAAGCACCGCCCTTGCCGCAGGAGGAGCAGCCAAGAGCATACCGATGTACAAGTTTGCCAACAACGCATCGGACAAAGGCATCAAGGTAGTAACCGAGATATACCTAAACGGAGAGTGGCAGACACTCGGCACAAGCGTGGTGCTCGACACCTACTCGCACTCCATCACCATAGACCCGAAGAGCTGCTTGGACGAGACGCTGACACATGGCGCATACCCCCTGCGCATACACGGAGAAGATGTAGGTTCGGGCGTGGTGGGCAACTACCTCCACACAGCCGTCATGGTGGTGGAGAGCGGCAACAACACCCCGATAGTGGCCATGCGATGGTACACCGAGCAGCTGCAAGGCAAGAGGAAACTCTACGAGAACATCGAGGTGGACTATGCCGTGTATGCAGCCGACACGGACGAGCCGCAAGCCGTGGTGTGGTATGACGGAGCGCAGGAGACCACCACCGTGGCCTACCGGGGGCAGACTAACACGTTCACCAAGCAAGTGCAGGAGAGCGTGCATGACGGCACAAAGAGCGTGTCGGTGAAAGTGATGTGCGGAGAAACTTCATCAGAAACCGCCACATTCATTGTCGATGGCTCGCTGGTAGATGTGGAGGAAGTGACCACCATGCGCGAGTTCAACATCACGATGGACTCACGCAGCAACGGAGAGACCGACAAGACTATCAAGGACGGAAACGAGGAAATCACCGTAGAGAACTGCAACTGGTCGAGCAACGGCTTTGTCAAGGACACCTACGGCACACCCACCTACGGCACGGAGAACGACAAGGGACGCATGGCACTCCGCATAGCCGAGGACATGAAAGCCGTGTGCTCGTTCAAGCCGTTCGCCAACACCAGCATCGAGCAGAACGGCATGGCACTGAGTTTCACGGTAAAGGTGAAGAACGTGGAAGACCGCACAGCACGCATCATAGACTGCCTGGGCGACAACCAACTCGGTTTCTACTTGACAGGCGAGAAACTCGTGTTCACCTGTGACGGAGCGACCGCAGCCGACCCCGATGACTTGGGCGCACAGCAGACAGCCGTAGCCCTGTACGCCACCGACAAGGAGACACGTTTCGACATCGTGATAGAGCCGACCAGCATAGCCCCATACAGCGGCATAGGCTCAATCAAGATATACATGAACGGAGACGAGGCCGCAGCCACCTACTACAATGCAGGGAAGTTCGCCCACAACGACATGCAGATAATGTTTGACGGCACGAAAGCCGACCTTTACCTGTACCGCGCCATAGGTTGGGCGACCTACTACAACTACCGACAGGCATTCAACAACTACTTGGTGGGACAGAAAGACACCGCAGCCATGCTTGCCGAGTATGAGAAGAACCAAGTGATGGCCTCGCAGACCGCAGAGGGAACGACCAAGGACAGGCCAACCCTGCAAGCATGCATGAACGCAGGGCTGTGTTGCGTGACCCTGCTGAAAAATGCCGACACGCCCGACATCGAGCAAAGCTACCCCGGCTACCTTGACAAGCTGGACGGAGACAAGAAGACCAAGGCATACTTTGACTGGGTAATCCGTTTCCCCGACAGGCCGTGGCAGGACTGCATCGTGTACAACGTGCCGACCACGAACCAAGGCACGACCTCATCGCTGCGCCCCATCAAGAACAAGAAAGGCAAGTTCAAGGGCTGCAAGATAGAGATGCTCCACACCGAGGAGGACTTCAAGAACGACCCAGTGGCACTGGCCAAGTTCCAAAAGGCCAAGAAGATGGCCGCGAAGAGCCAGATACAGGTGATAGACGGAGGATTGTGGGTGAAGACCATCACCATCAAGGTGGACTATTCCGACTCGACAGGCGCGAACAACGGAGCGACCATGGAGCTGATGAACAAGACCCAGCGAGCCATGGGAGCCGACTACATGACCCCTGCGCAGAACGCCTACAACGGAGGTGACACGATGAACACCAGCATCGACAGCGTGACGTGCGCCCTATTCCGCACCGACCAGCAGAGCGTGGACGCGACCAACGCGACCTACGCCTACTTCCATGCCAAGGCCAACTTCAACGTGGACAAGGGCAACCCCTCGTTCTTCGGTTTCGAGAAAGTGAGCGGCTACAACAGCGACTGCTTGAACTACGGAGACTTCGTGGAACTCGTGGCCGAGAAAGACCAAGACCTCAACATCTTCAAGGTGCAGACCTTGGCCAACAGTGATGCGCTAATAGCATCGAACATCTACATGCTGAGCGAGTACTGCGGAGAGAAGCACATCTTCCTTGAAAATGACGGTACAGGCAGCATGGTGGAAACCACCGCCACAGCCGACCCGACCGAGGTGGACAAGAGCCTTGCCGAGGTGTTGGCAGACGATGTGAATAACTACGACTGGGGAACGGTGTACCTGACGAACGACTACAAGTATGTGAAATACAGCGGAGGCAAGTGGAAAGACACCACAGGCAAGATGCAGTATGACACAAGCACCAAGAAATGGGGCGTGACAGGCAGGGTGCTGAACCCGGTAGAGTGCTTTGAGTACTTGAAATACGACTCGTTCTGTTGGCTGCAAGGCGTGAACAGCGTGGACGACCTCATGCGCATAGACCAATCGACAGGCGAACCCGTGTGGCTCGGCTACTACGAGAGCCGATACCCCGACGATGACGACTTGAACGACCTCTACGCCAAGGGAAAGAAAGTACCGTACAACCTATATAAATGGCTGCTGTGGACGCAGGAGTGCTCGCAAGACCGTACCGAGGCAGACGGAAACATCACCCTGCACGGCAAGAGCGTGGCAGGAACAAAGGAAAACCGACTGAAGAAATTCTGCGAGGAACTCTATCTGTATGCCAACGTGCGCTCCACCGGGTGCTACATCGTGGGCACGGACTATGTGCTTGCCGTTGACCAGCGGTCAAAGAACATGATGATTTCGTTCTACCTCGACACCAACGGACTGACACGCGCCTACTTCAACCACTGGTATGACGGAGACTGCTGCTGGCTTGCCGACAACGACTGCGGCATCACCGTACCTTGGGACTTGGACAGCGTGACCGACCCCAAGCACTACTACCAAGGGTGGAACTCCGTGATGTTCCAGCAAGGCTACGCAGCCGACAAGTTCTGGCTTGAAGATGAGGGCAAGACCACCATCACGCTGCACGACATAGCGGGCGACATGCGCAGCGCGGAGGCAGACGGCATCAAGATATTCTCCGCAGACGGCTGCAAGAAACTCTGGATCACCGACCGTATAGCGAAGTGGGCGAAGATAACCAGCTCGTTTGACGGAGAGCGCAAGTACATCGAGAACTCCAAGGCAGGTGCAAACTACTACTATGCCGTACACGGACTGCGGTATGAGGACTTGCCCGTGACGTTTGAGAAACGCTTTGCCTACCGTGACGGCTACTATCAAGTGGGCGAGCTGTACACCAATCCGTTCAAGATGCGAGCCGTGGGTACGGACATCAGCATCAAGATAACGGCAGCGCAGGACGGTTTCTTCGGCTTGGGCGTGGACCGTGCGGACGCTTGTGTGGACAGCTGCTATTTGAAAGCAGGAGAAAGCTACACGCTGAAGAGCGGCATGACCGCCACAGGTGCAGGAACGATGCTCTATGTGTTCGGTGCGACACGCCTTGCAAGCCTCGACATCAGCGGCTGCACCCCGAAAGCCGAGGGTTGGGACATCTCGAACTGCACGATGCTGCAAGAACTCATACTTGGCGGAGCGGACTATGCGCCAGCCGAGGAAAGCGGAGCAATCACGCAGCTCAACATGGGCAACAAGAGTTTCCTCAGACGCATAGACGCACGCAACACTAAGGTAACAAGCATCATCGCCTCGTACTGTCCGAGACTTAAAGAGGTGTTGGCGAGCGGTTCGCAACTATCGAGCATAGACCTTGCCGAGACAGCCCCGATAGAAACCCTTGAACTGCCAGCCACCATGACCACGCTCTACTTCAAGAACCTGCCCAAGCTGACCTATCCAGGTGGACTGACCATAGCAGGAATGACGAACGTGAAGAAGATGTTCCTTGACGAGTGTCCGCACATTGACACCATGACCCTGCTGCGGCAGATAACCACGGCAGGACAGCTGAAGAGCGTGCGCATACCGGGCGTGAACGCCACGGCCAGCGTGGAGATGCTGCGCGGCATCATGCAGAGCGGAGCCGTGGGCATAGACGCTAACGGCAGCACCTACGATGAGACCGGGCAGTGCAGCGGCATCATAGGCCGATGGATACTGACCGAACTCGTTGAGGACAGCGAGGTGGAGGCATTGCAGAAATACTTCCCGAAACTAACCGTCATCAACTCGCAGTTCTCGGTGGTGAAGATAGACGACATTGTGAGCGGAGACTTCTGCGAGCGGTACAGCAACCCCGAAAACAAGACAGGCTCGGACTACGACAAGACCTTTGTAGCGAGCGGACACACGCTGAAGATATTGCAGGAGACCCATGCCTACAAGTGTACCTACAACTCCAAACTCAAACAGATGGAGGGCGTGCAGCTGAGCGACACCGACTTCAACTATCTTGCCACAGGCGAGAGTTTCGATGTGGGCGACAGTGCAGGAGAGGGCTTTGACATCTTCCACCATCTGCCCCACCACTGGTACAAGGGCGTGAACGACTACAAGAACCAACAGAAGTACATCGTCTATTCGACCACGGAGAACAAGCCGCTATCCACCGTGAACAACAAGCGTGAGGCCATGCTATCGGCACTGCTCTATGCGGAGAACACAGGCGTGTATGCTGACGAGGCAGAGGTAGGCACGGTGATAGACGAGAACATCATTACCACCGCAGCCAACGTGAACGCCTACCGCATGGACGTGGAGGGCATGAAGCAGGTGAGATGGCCGGGACTGAACCACGCAAGGCTCGGAGCCGTGTTCACGGACGCGAACGGACAGATAGTAGGCAAGTTCAACATGATGGTGAGCCACACCTACTTCGACTTCTCGATAGGCAACTACGTGTTCTGCGATGTGCCGGGCGGAGCGAAGTGGATGTACTTCACCTCGTACCGCGACATAGAGGACTGCCTGTGTCTTGCCGTTGACAGCGAGCATATAGAGGCCATAGAACCCGAATGGACGGAGCACACCGTTGGCGAGAACGACAGCCTCTTGGGAACATACCCCATCACCATAGACGGACTGAAACGACCGAGGAGCATATCGGGTGCGGTGCGCTCACGCAAGGGAGACGGCACTTCGCAGACCTCGGCAGAGTGGGCATACGACACTGATGGCAATCCGACAGAGACACCGACAGGGACGATACACTACACGGCAAAGGACTTTCAGAACAGTGCGCACATGCGCGGAGAGGGCTACCAACTCCAAGACTATGAGCAGCACAAGGAAATCAGTAACCTGTGGTGGGCGACCCACGGAACGACCAACGAGCAGTCTGTTGTGGGCAATGGCGCACATGATGCCACGCTCAACAGCCGTGACGACATCGGTATGGCAGACACCTCGTATGTAGGGAACTCCATGAACTCCATCATGGGACTCAAACACTATGTAGGCTGTGACTCGGAATGGATGGATTACATTGCAGGAAACGTGGTGAGCTACGAGACATTCTACAAGAACCGATGCGTGGAGACAAGCGATGATCCAGTAGATTACAAATTCCACATCTACGACCCGGTGAATAAAACCGAGCGTGTGGTGCAGAGTGTGAACTCCAACAACGGAAACTGTGTCGTCAGAGTGGTGCATGGAGCCAAGTGTGACATTCTGCCGAGCAAGGTGCATCAGACAGACACAAGTAAGTACACCACGCACTATGCAGCAGGTTTGTGGTTCCCCGGTGCTAAAGGCCGCTGTGTTCTGCGGTCTGGCGTCGACTCGAATGCGTACAGCGGTCTCGCCTATGCGAACGTGAGCAGCGCTTCTTTGTACTCGAGCACGTACTACGGTGGGCGGCTGGCCTTCCGCGGAAAATTCGTAATCATCGGATAAGCGGCAAGCGAAGCCACGAAAAAAGCGTCAGAGGGAGAGCCGACGAAAGGAGGCTGCTCCCTCTCCCTGTTTACTCGCGTGAGCGAGTTTTTTATGGATGATGCAAAATAATTGCAAAAGTTGTAGGATATATCAACTTTAAGTATTACCTTTGCAGCATGGAAAAGTCAAGGACAATTATTCACTTCGGAGATTACTTCCCGAACTTCTACGAGTCGTTGGAACTTGGAGCAAGGCGCAAGGTGGCATACATCTTGGATATGCTAAAAACAGAAGTTCGCCTAAGTGAGAAATTTGTAAAGTTCATCAAAGACGGACTATTTGAGTTGAGGGCTGAATACAACAGTAATATATATCGTGTATTCTTCATCTTTGACAATGGAAATATAGTGGTGTTGTTCAACGGCTTTCAGAAGAAAAGCCAAAAGACACCACCCGATGAGATTAAAAGAGCATTAAAAATTAAAGAGGAGTACTTTTTATGGAAGCAAAGCAGCAAATAGGAAGCGTGGACGCAATCCTCGACAGAGACTATGGCAAGGTAGGAACTCCCGAAAGGGAGCAGTTCCGCAAGGAAGCCTATGCCTATTGTGTAGGTCAAGTTATCCTTGACGCAAGAAAGCAAGAGCACATGACCCAATCAGAACTTGCCAAGAAAGTAGGAACAGACAAGACCTATATCTCACGCATTGAGAAAGGCGTGATAGAGCCGGGTGTCGGCATGTTCTTCCGCATCATTGATGCGCTTGGACTGAAAGTGGACATTGTGCGTCCGATTATGTAAGCAAAGGAACAAAAGGCAGAAAATCCCACGCGCCGCTGTGTTCTGCGGTCTGGCAACAACTCGAATGCGAACAGCGGTCTCGCCTATGCGAACGCGAACAACGCTTCTTCGAACTCGAACACGAACTACGGTGGGCGGCTGAAATTCTTGTGTGGAACACAAGTGCGTTTTCTCGCCATGGCATAGCCAAGTAAACTTGCCTCTGCTCATGGCTTAACGAAAACGTTCTCTTGGTTAAGTTTAATCGGAGGACTCTGACGTGGCACGAGGATTGCCACAAACAAACTCCGAGGGATTAGAGCCTCGGCAACAGCATATAAATATGGAAAGCCGGAACACGACATTAACCACATGTGGGGAGTGCGCAAGTATCTCCCCACAGGACAGGAAGGCTGTCAATACATTGGAAGAACTATTGGGGCAGGTAGAAGAAAAGACTTCTATCTGTTTTCCGTTATATAACCTCATACCCGAAATCATAGCGGACGAGAACATGGAACGCTCGTTCAAGCGCGTCATGTCGAACCTGCACAACGCAGACACACGCAACGGCCTACGGTGGAGGGAGAAGATTGTAATAGACGGAGTGGAATGCACGCCACGCATGGTGCGCTACATGAAACGCAAGGCGGATATTATCGCCATGCTAAAGGCACAGATAGCCAACGGCACATTCCGCATCAAGCACCTTAAATCGTTTGAGACGGCAGACGGCCCGAAGATAAGAACCGTGCAAGCACCGTCCGTCATAGAACGTGTGGGCAGCAACGCCATCATGGAGATAGTGGAAAAACACCTTGCGCCCATACTGATAGAGAACACCGCAGCCTCGATAGAGGGAAGAGGGCCACACGGATTGTATCACAAGATGCAGGAGGCAAGACGGAACAATCCGAAACTCATCTACTACTATCAGAGCGACTACAAAGGTTACTACGACCACATACTGCACGACCGACTGATAGAGATAATCAAACGCTACATTGCCGACCCTGTGCTGCTGCCCATACTCATAGACTTCGTAAAGGCACTGCACCCGAATGACAACGTAGGCATCAGCAAGGGACTACGCTCCTCGCAGTTCTTCGGCAACCTGTAC
>ERZ1035014.57-NODE-57-length-65701-cov-9.332023_pt1 | contig 65701 bp, 47 predicted proteins | sample MGYA00520620_ERZ1035014 | MGnify/ENA primary metagenome ERZ1035014 (study PRJEB33766, sample SAMN09781744) | gut metagenome | biome: gut microbiome | host: Homo sapiens | place: Madagascar | study: EMG produced TPA metagenomics assembly of the PRJNA485056 data set...
GCCCTTTCTTTTAAAAAAAGCCGCCGACACAATGTCAGCGGCTTATCAAATCCAATGGTGGAGCCTCAGAAAATCTTTGCGAACCCTACGATAGCCGCGAACGGGCGCGAAATCAAAGTCTCCACTAACTGGTTTTGCATAATAACACTGTTTAGCTCGAAAAAAAGTTAGCAAAATTCAATATGAGCTTGCCTTACTATGGGGTATACCTTATAATGATAGACGTAAGCAAGAAAGGAGGTGGTTCAAATGGATGACAAAATATGGGACTTAACGATTGCTGTCATCAGCGTGCTACTGGCAAAGGCGCTGGATGAAGGAATCGAAGCCCTAAAGAAAAAGACCTCTCGCAAGCCCGGAAAGCACACAAAGAGGTCAAGGTAGGGCAAGGGGCGCCGCTTCGGCGGTGCCCCGCTAGCCAGAATCATCTTACATCAGGAGTGCAGCCATGAGAACGGGCATTATAGTTTTTGTCATCTCGTTTATCTCGTTTCGCATCTGGCGCAAGGCCCGAGAAAAGCGCGGTGAATGAAATGGCAACCGAAGCTCAAAGACGCGCAACATCCTCTTACCGCAAAAGGTCGGTGAAACAGCTAGTCATACGCTTTTACCCTAACGAGGATGACGAGAGTATATATAAATGGCTCAAGGAGCAGGACAATACAACTGAGTACATCAAGGGCTTGATTCGAGAAGACATGAGCCGTTAGAGACTTGTTGTAATGCCATCTAAACGCAAAATGCCCGCGCCCCATTACAGGGCGCGGGCATTTTAGTTAAAGAAGCTCGTTTACTCGTTTTTGCACAGCATCAAAGTTAGCGCCAAGTCTGGCCTTGCGCTCGTCACCGTTGCCGTACTCGCCGCGAATGACTGCGCGTGCAAGAGCATCAATGTCTACGGCGTTGACGCGGGAATTGACCACGGATTGCACCTCGTCATAGCGGATGCCAAGAATTACCTTGCGTGTCTCACCGTTGCCGAGCTTGCCGTTGAGCACATCCGTTGCAAGATCGTCAGCGCTTGCGGTGGCCGCGCGATTGATGAGGTCTTGCACCTCGTTGAATCGAGCGCCAAGCTTGGCTTTGCGCTCGTCACCGTTGCCGTACTCCCCTCGCATTACGCCTGCTGCAAGGTCGACTGTGCTACCACAATTCTCATTGTCAGTCGCAGCCGGCGCATTGTAGGTACTGGGCTTCGCATAACGCGACCAGGCGGCAGCGTCCATGAAGGCAATGTCAAGATCGAGGTTGCCGTTGTACCCAGATAGCCTACCGTGCGAAGAATACTGGTGCATCACGCAGGTATTCCAAGCACCAAAGCCGCCATCCGGAAGCCATGGCGAATCCTGGTATCCAGTCTGATTCTCGTTGGCATACTGGGCAACCCAGAGAGCGTGGTTAGGCGCAATCTTAGACCAATCTTCCTCTTTGGTGAGATTGCGGTAGGTATACAAGAGACACTTCACGCCAGTAAGCGCATAGATACGATCAAGGAATTTCTTGGCACCGTCTGTGCCGATCCTGCCGCCGTCCTCATAATCGAGCACGGGAATACCCTTGCCGAAATAGTTTTTACAGTTCTGATAGAAGTGATCCGCCTGCTTGACAGGATCATCCATATTCATGAAATGGTAGAAGCCCCAGAGCTTACCCGCTTTGATAGCCTTTTGCACAAACGCGTCACAAAACGTATTGACGTAATTGGTGCCCTGGGTTCCTTTGATGATGACAAAATCGTATTCGATTGAATCGAGATTAAGGTTTTTTTGCCAGTCTGCGATATCGATGCCCTTCATGGTCATCTGCATCACCTCTTAATTGCATTGAATTGTGTGAAAGTAACGGCGTTAAGCTCGTCGGCTGTCCATGCATGGATTGAATTGGTGCCGTCATCAGGGTCGCGGAGCGCATAGGTACCGTCGGTGTTCTCACGCCAAATCATCACAACGTGCGAGCCGTAAGAGCGCTCGCCAAGGGTTCCGGTAACGCCTGCGAAGACGATCCAGCCGTCATCGACGGCCTTGAGGGCTTCGCTCGTGCCCCAAAACGTGTCACGGGTTTCGAAATGATAGGTCTTCGCTAGATAGGTGCTGAACTTGGCCATATCGTTAACCCGGTCGGTCAGGCAGCTTTCGCCGACGAAAGCTGCCAGCAGGTCGGGTGTGACCTCGCGACCGTTGAGGTAGCTCAGCGCCATTGCCGCCGCCGTCAGGCCGCAGCCATATGTACCTATAGTTTCGTCCGAGTAAGCGGCATCACCCCATTGAGGGTCTTTTTGCAAGAAGAGCGGCATATAGCCGCTCTTCGCACTCGTCTTTTTTTCATAAACAGGCAAAGCCGCTGTATAACCATCGCTATAGCCTTGGTTATATGCTTTTCCAAATGCTGCCGTATCTCTGCCAACGTGGTCGACAGTCAAAACGAACCATAAGCCCATGCCTACCGCGAAGCCCAGCAGCAATGCGACGGCAATCCGCATCCTAGCCGCGCTTCGCGACTTCATCGGCAATCGCCTTCGTAATATCATCGGTGTCAACGTTGGCGTGCTCGAAAATCTTCATGATGGGCGTATCGGCAAGCTCTGGATAAGCCTGCTTGAGGTTTTCGAGGATAGAAGCGAACTCCATGCCGATGATTGCGATGCAAACGACATAGACGGTAATACCACCGAAATTCAGCCCAACGATATGCGAGCTTAGAATCTCGATACATATAACCAGCATGATGATAAGGGAAAGCGTTGCCTTATGACACAAGCCGCGGCGCATCGTCGAAGACTTAAAACTACGGTTGTAAATTGCCTGGGCGATGCCTGTAACCATGTCGATAAGCATCATCAGGAATGCGCCGCCGATTGCCCAGATTTGCTGCTCCGTGAACGTGTAGATAACTCCCATTATTTCTCCTTCGCATTGTCATCGATCATCTTCTGCACGGCGGCACGCCAAAGCTTGGGTACGCTCTCGACGGTACGCCTGTCATCCATGACGGCTTCGTAGTAGATCTTCGCCATCGCTACTCACCCCCAACAATGTCGCCGATTTCGAGAAGCGCTGCGTTGGTGTCCGCAAGAGATGCCTTGACCGCCTCCAACTGCCTGATAGCGTCGTCGATTCGCGCCGAATCGGGCATTCCGTCTGCTGCATGGACGCTCCAAAGCTCGTCGAAGCTTTCACGCACGCTCTCGGCGGTCGGAAAGCCGCAATCGACGAAATACACCTCGTCATATCTGTATACAGTTTCCGCGGCCGTGTCGGAATCGTTCAAACCGACCTTGCGTGTAGAAGTCTCGATGTTCTTGCGCAGCCAGACATTCTGGCCGATAACCTCGACTGGTTCCGGCGCTTCGCCAGTGCGCTCGGCTTTAACAATCATGTTTTCTCCTAACTCGCGGCTCTTGCCGCGTTGAACACTCTTTGACGTACAACTAATTGCTCTTCCATCTCCGCCGTCTTCATCCACCCAAAGTACGAACACACGCGGCGGGCAAGTCTCGGCGTTCTTCGTTTGTCAAATCGGAAAAACGCGCGGCGGAGACGCTTCCAAAGTCGCTTCCGCAAATCGACGTGCTTTGCCCAAATTCGATAACCCGCGAAATCGATTGGCTCAACGCCGTTATGCATGATCTTCCAAGGCTTAAGTTCAAGACCGAAGCCTGCGAGCACGTGAGCGATGAGCATGACTGCTCTTTTCAGCGCCTTTTTAGAGTTGCCAAGCAAATAGCCGTCATCTGCGTACCAGACCTGACAACCTACTAGATTCGTGCGCTTGCCGCGCCTTACCGTCCCAACGCCTTCGATTGCGTGGTAGGCGAACGAGATGACGAAAGCGGCCAGCCGCAGCGAAAGGTAACTGCCGAGAATGAGCACTTCGCCCATGGTTGATAGCAGCGTATAGAGCAGATAGAGCACTTTGTGGTTTCGCACGTAACGCGTTGCAAGCTCAAAGACCATCTCTGTTCGCATGGAGCCGTAACAGTTTCGTATGTCAACGTGGACGTGCAGTAGATAGCGCCGAATCGCCCGCTTGAGCTTACGCATGCCGAGGGCTGCACCCTTACCCTTAACGCCGCCGCTGACTTGCCAGAAGCCGACTTTAGCCGACAGCAGGGGCTCGAGCGCATTGACGCACAGGTAGTTGCAAACCTGGCGCTTGACACTCTCGACGCTGATTTCGCGCAACTTGCCTGAATTCGGGTCGTGCTTTACATGCGTGCTGATCGGCTCGAACTCCAGTGTTTCAGTTGATAATTCGAGCCATATAACGTCGATGAAGGACGATTCCGAGCCGTATTCCTCTTGAATTCGGTGCTCGTTCTTCCTGCCGGAATCGCCCTTCTTCCATTCCTCAAGCGCTTCTGCAACCTTTTGACGCGTGAAGACGTAGTTTTTGCAATAGGTTTTCAAATCCAAAGCTCTTTCTGTCTGTCATACGAGTTTTCGCCAGACGGCTACTAGCCCGCGAGCCTTGCGGACAAATTTCGCTCAGTTGAGCCAGGCTAGCCCGGTCGCGCCAGAAAGCGACGCGCCGGGTAGGCACGGTGCGAGAACTTTTGGTTCTTGTTTATAGACAGATTGCCGGGAAGCGATGTTCCAGTTCGCCCTGCCAGACCTCGTGTTCGCGTTCGCGTAGCGAAGACCAGCCTTCGTGCCGTTCCTCAGGTTGCCGAGGAACTGAACCAGACACCAGCGCCGCCCTCACCGTGTATCCCTGTTTGTTGCTAGAAAGAAGGGGGCCAACCCCCTCTCATGGCTACGCCATGATTCACCCCCGGCTGCGGCTGGTGGCAGAAAGCCGGGAAGCGATGTACCAGCTCGCCCAGCCAGACCACGTGTACGCGTGCGCGTAGCGAAGACCAGCCCGCGCGCCGTTCCCCAGGCAGCCGAGGAACCGAACCTCGCGAATAGTTCCCTTCACGGTCTGGTCGTTAACGTTTACGTAGTAATAATCTCCCGTGCCGGTTGTGGAGGAGCCGCCAACATCCTTTTCGAGGATTAGGCCGCACACCATCTGCAAGTTGAGCGTGTAGCCCTCTTTAAGCGGCATGCACGCCGCAGTTGCGACCACGCCGTCGGCAACAGCTCCCTTTTTCTCGTTGCGGCTGTCGGGGTTCACGGCGATTCCGAAGCCCGTTCCATCGCTCACGAACAGAGCGCAGCCCATGACTTCCCAAGCACCTGTTGCTGTCTCAACGCCGCCGATCTTGAACGGATGTTTGCCATCATTGGCAATCTGCCCATCCCCCACAAGCTCGTCGGTCGAGCCGGTGTTCCACGGCGAAGTTTGAACCCACGTATCAGTGGTAGTGGAGAACGCTTTTGCAACACGCATCAGCAGGGCAACGTTGCCGTCCGCAAGCGTCTCTTTGCCCTCAACTACCGCAGCATCGAACACGTCATAGGCGTTCGAGGCGCCACGGTCGGGACAAGAAGCCGCGTTGCTGGTTCCGTACATGAGGGCGCATCCAACCGGCAGCGAAGCGGCGATTGAAGCGGCAACGACGATACGCGTTGTATTGCTCTCGGCAATCACAGGATGGAACTGTACGTTGAAGTTTGAGCAGCCTTGAAAATCCACCTGCGAGGACTTGTTAAGCGTCTTGGTGAGCTGGTGAAAGTTGATATACCACTGGTCGTAGGCGCTCATGCCGCCATAACCCGTCGTGGCGCACTTTGTAATGTCTATAAGCGAATCGTGACTGATCGTGCGCGTCTTTAACGGCATACCCGAGATGGAACGCGGGTTGTTATTCGAATCCATAGATAGAGGGTATGACGGCGTAAGCATATACGGTCGCAGACTTCCATCAGGCAAGTATGCATCCGGGCACGCGACGGCACCGGTGAACTTCGTGTCGGAGACAGACCATAGGGCATCGCCGTTTTCAAGCGGCTCCCAAAGCTGCCACACCACAGGCGCAATCTCGTAGACGTTGTTCCCCTTACTGTTGTCGATGCGCGAGAAACCGTAATCCACCGAATCGATAGCGACAACCCACGGTGCGCCGTCGGGATCGGCACCCGCGTTCGCGGAGACGTGGAACCACGGCCCGCCCTCTGCATTACACGGATCTACGGCTGGAGTGGCTGCGGTGGCGGCAACGAACTTTGTCGCAGCAAGACGCTTTGCCGCAGCGCTCACGGGAATCAGCGCCGTAGGGCTTCCGGCGGGAACACGCCACGTGTAAATAAGCCCGGTCTTATGCTTGTCCACCATTGCTTTGATTGAGCTGTTTTTGTATCGTCCGGTCGCTTCATCACGCTCAAGAGCTTTCACGTCGGCAAGCTTGCCGATGGCTGTTGCGATGGAAGCAAGGCCGTCTTTCAGCGCTTCATCTGTCGGAAAGTTATAGTCCATGCCAACTCCTAACTAACTGTCATATCGACGATAACAGGGCGCGTGTCCCCGTTCTCGTCTGTGATTCGCTTGAAATAAAACTGTCTGTCTGCGCTCACGGAGCCGCGAGCTTCCTCAGCTGCTTTACGGGCGTCCGCAGTCGCCTGATCCGCGCTGTCCTTGGATGCTTTCGCCGCGTTTGTCGCGGCAATCGCCGCATTGGTTGCGGCGTCTGCGTTCGTTTTGGCTGTATTTGCCGCAGAAGCGGCATCCGTGGCGCTCTTTGTCGCGGCGTTCGCCTTGCCCGTCGCGGTGTTGGCCGCGTCCGTGGCGCTCTTGCAGATGTTGACCGCAGCGTTAGCGTTATTCAGCGCCTTGCCAGCGTCAGTGACGGCCTGTTCGCCCTTGGTGACGGCGGTTTCTCCACGCCTGATAAGGTCATCAATCGCGTTGTCCCAAGACTGCGCGGGTTGCTGACCATCTTTGGCGCTGCGCAGGATGTCCAGTGCGAATCGCTCCGTCTGCGCAAGGAAATCGCCCTTGACGATTTCGAAATACGCTTCGTCGGTGTAGCCGGGAACGCTTGCAAGCTTGGATTCATCGCAAACGTAGGTAATCGTATTGCCACTGGCCGTGGCGCTGCCACGGTAATAGTGGATTCGGTCGGGCAATCGGGCAACCAAATAGGCGCTGTACCCAGACAAAGACAGCTCGCCGCCGTTGTCGTAGATAAGCGCCTTGATGGTTGTTCCGCCGCCCTCGCCTTGCGCGATTCGAATGCAGTTGTTCCCGCATCCGCGTTTGTCGACATCAAGCTCGATGGTCTGTGTGTTCATCGGGCATCACCGTCGACCAGCATCCACTCGCACGCCAAAATCTCGTTTCCGGTCATCTTTCCGATCGCGTCGGCATAGGCAATCTTGAACAGGTTAGGTCGATGCTTGATGTTTGCGTACATCTCGATTTCGCGGCAGAAAGCCTTGTGTTCGTCTGAACCGATGCGCAGCTGCGAGCGACCGGTGGGAAGCCCATCATCGCCAAGTTCGGGTTCGCCGTACTGCGCGATAAGCTCATCGCGGCGTTTTAGGTACTCAAGCGCCTCTGCACGCAAAACCCTCGTATTACGTGCGGCGGCATAGCCTACGATGTCGCGGCGGTCAAGAAGCGGCTCGAGCGCAATAAGCATCTGCTCCATCTGGGTATTGCTATATTCATCGGGGATGATGTTCTCGATTTCGATGCTCTGCTTGCTTTCCGTAACGCTGGCACCGAGCGCGGTTGCCAGAGATTCGATTCCTTTATCCATTGACCTTCACTTCCTCCACAATCGGTGCCGAATCGTCAAGCGCGGCGATTTCCGCGGCAACGTCTGTGACGCTTTCCTCTACAGTCTTGTATATGGCATAGCCACTCGCAGCGTAGTAATCGAGCATGTGTGGTTGGACGTAAAACGAGATTCCATCCTTCTCAACTCTGAACGTGGTCATTCCATACCTCCTTATAGCGACGTGATCATTAGTCCGTGGTCGAAAGTGATCGTCCAATTTGTCCAAGTCATAGACAGGTTTTGGCAAAGGCCGGACACGTTATACGTTCCGGTCAGTTGAAGATTTGTCCACGAGCTTTTCAGGTTCCCGACGAGCGTGACGCTGCCGCTCATGCCGGTCTTACAGGAGACGTACTCGCCACGGTCTTTGTATTCGCCGACGCCGATCCAGTCATCGGTGAGAAGGCAGATGCACCCTTTGCCAGCGAGACGCGCGCCATACACCTTGGACTTGGTGTTGTAGTTGTTGAATCCGACGTAGCCCGTAATGTCCTCAGCTGTGCCGCCGTATAGGTATCCGTTGGCCATTGCTGTGTAGCAGGTGCCGCCGCCGACGCTGAAACCGTCTGTACCTATGTAGAGACCAGAGGTGTTCGAATCGAGCGTAAGCTTATATCTATACAATTTGTTGTTATCGATTGATAGTCCGCCGATGACACCATAGGTTGTCTGGAAATAGCCGCTCGTCAGATTCCAGTAGTTCTTCCCCTGACCGTCACCGATTGTTCCACTCTTGAGGTATGTCGCATTGACGTACAGCTCACCGTTGGACATGTAGATGCCTTTGTTTGCTCCGTCGTTGGTGAGCCGATTGAAGATCTCTTGCTGCTTGAGGCTCTCGTCGAGCTTGTCGACAAGTTTTCCCGCATCGGTCTTAGCCACCTCTTGCGCAATCATGCTCGTCGCCTGTCGCGCTACCGCAGCATAGACGTTTACCGCTGATGAGTAGCTTGCATAGGCGCTCTTATAATCCGACATGGCGGCATTCAGCGCCTCGGCTGTTGAGCAGTTTGTGACATCCGAGATGGCTGACATCAGGACATCGAACGCTCCGCCCTCGCCGAACGCGTTGTTGTACCTCGGCTCTAAGACTTGCGACTTGAACTGGATCTGCAAGTTTTTGTTTGACGACAGCGATTTGTGTTGTGCAGATAGGTCTTCTTTATCTTTCTGCACGGTCTGGAGAATCTTATTTACGGCAGCTTTCTCCGCCTCGGTGACGATGCCGTCTTTGGCGATGTCATCAACCGTCTTGTCGAGGCTGCTTATCGTTTTGTCTAGTTCCTCGTTCCTTGCCTGGAAGTCTTTCCCCAGATGCTCGATGTCTTTTGTGTTCTGCGTCATTCCACCGTGCAGATCTTCGATAACGCCATCGACAGTCCAGCCGCCATCGCCGTATTTGGCATTTGGCGAAAGCTGGAATTCGCCTGTCTCCAAGTCCCAATAGTTCGCGCCCACCTCGTCGGTGAGCAAGCCCGCGCGGATGCGGTCTGCTCTCATCGTTCCTGCGTTGATGCAATCGGCGCTCACCTGTGCGCCGGTTATAAACGTTCGCCAATTCCATTGGCCGTCGCTTGTAAGATTTGCGGCAAGGCGGATGCCCATGCCGTTGATGTTTACCGCCCACATGCCGGACGTTGACTTGAGCGGCACGCCTGTTTCTGCATCCAGCGGCACGTTGGAGTAGATCACGCCAAGCTCGAACGTCTCGACCTTGTAGGTGCCGACGGCATTGAACGCCTTGTTGAGCGCCGCCATGAGCTGGTTGAGCCACGAGACGGACGTGCCAGCCGCCGCATCGTAGTTAGCCCGCTGATTGCTGCCGCTCTTGAGCTGCTGCGCCATTGACTGAAAGATGTCGGCCAGATCATCGGTTAAGTTGCCGAACGCAACCGTGGCATCGCCGGTCACCAAGTCGCGGGTCAGCTTCGAGACGCGACCCTTGAGCCTGATTCCCGCAGCGGAGAAGCCCTTGTCGATGATCGCCACGCAATCACCGACAGCAACGCTTTCCCAATCTCGACCGAAAGCAAATAGGTCGATCACGCTTGCTTCATAAGAGACGGTCGGCGTTTTGGCTCGATCAAGGTAATCGTTCGTCTCGGCAAGAAGCTGCGCCGCGTCCTCGCATTGCTCGTTAATGTAAACGTCCACCGCAGGCGCGATGCCGCCGTTGCCGTCGGGATGTCCCCAAACCTCGGTTGCGGACGCATCCTCGACGTAATCCTTGCCGCCATTTATATCGCCGAAAGTCAAGCGCCGGCCATAGCCGCCGCCATCCGTCTCAACACCCTTGCCGTAACCGTAAACCCTCGTCTTTGGGTTGGCGCCGCCGGTCTTGCGCTTGATGCTTATCAGGTCTTTAGTCCAGGTGAATCTCTTCGGGCTTTGCTGGTTGCCGCGCGTAGCCACCACACGCACGTATCGGTGCGTGACCTGCACGCCGTCCGTTACGATGACGGTTTCAAGCTCGCCGCCCCATGTTTTGAGCAGATCGCTCAAGCCCTCGCGGACTTTTACATGATAGAAGGTATGCGATGCGCTGCCGGGCAGGTCGCAGTCACCGACTTCCCAACGGGTACCCGCGAGTATTGACGTGAGCGCCACAGTCACGCTGCCAGACGGCCGCTTGTCCTCAATGTAGTCATCCCACGTCTCGTTGATGGAGTTGATGCACGTGACGCTGGTATATGGCTTGCCGCTGTCATCGTGCAGACGCTCGATTTCGTCGACTATGTGCTCGTGCACAATGCCTTGTCGGTCAACCCAGACAAGGTACTCGCCCTTGCCTAAATCCTCGTCGCACCTGATCTTAAGCTCGTCGGTGCCGTCCGTTGCGTCCTCATGGGTCGCTGCGGTGTAGGTGAGCCGTCCGAGATTAGCGCCGAAACGGCTGAAGCGGGTGAAGTTGACCTTCTTTGTTAAAGCCATCTTTCCTCCCATTCCAGCACCGCAGAGCCGCTAGAAATCTTGATGTGCGCACGGTCTTTAATGCTGAAAAAGTCGCTCATGATGTTGAGCTGAGCGACAGAGCCGTTAACGGTCACATGCTCTTTGTCGAAATCCATGCGAACGACGCTCGAAGCCGTAAACGGCTGGACAACCTCGACGAACTCGGCGGTGTCGGTGTTGGTGATGCGCCAAGAGCTGCAAGCGCCGGGCTTTGCCGTCACGGTGAGCGCCGCAGGCAACGTGCCGCCGACGGCGAACGATGCTGCGCCGCCCACATCCATACGGCGATGCTGACCGTAATAGTCGGGGTCGCCGATGTGGAACGTAACGGTTGCCTGCGGGCAATCGTCGGTGATCTCGTCAAGGTCGGTTGCGCCGCTAACGATCGCCATCAAATAGCGCGTTGGGTCATCGGGCAGATAAAGCGGCGCCGGTTCGTCAGACCAGAGCAGCGCCGCCAAATCATGCCGCACCTTCTCCACCTCTCGGCGATGCTCGGCGCGAAGCTGCATATCAACTTGCAAATCATACCCAGAGCGCTTCGCTCGCCTGAAATACTCGCCGCTTCGTCCGGGTGCGTCCTCAAACTCAGCCGTGACGCTCGCCATTATCGGGCGGCGGATTCGGCATGAAACAAGCGAAGACAGGTCGTGCCCGTTGAATACGATGCTGTCACTTTGGTTTCGCTTACGCTTAAGCTCCAACGGGCACCCCCTTCTGCTTTAACCTGCTGGCAATACCAGCTCCGATCTGCTGACCCGTTGTATACGCATCCATGCTGTTTGCAACGGTAGCGTTGACGGTCACGTTCACCTGGACTCCGCCGCCAAAGCCGCCTTTTAGGCGGTCGAGCAAGCGAGAAATGCCCGCTTCGACACTCTCTCTGACGCTTGTGCGTAGCTTGGCATCGGGCGCGACGTGTTCCAGTCCAGCTTCGCCAACGCCGATAATCGAAGGCTTGTCGAAGGATGCGCCCTTTGCATACCAGTTGACGCTGATGGACGGCAGTTCCACAACGCCACCGATGTCACGCCAGCTGACGTGGAAATGCGGCAAGCTGATATGCGGCAAGCTGATGCGAATCCCGCTGAACGCCCCCTGAATCCTGCCGGGGATGCTGCTGACAAAGTTCCAGGCATCGTTGATCGGCGAAGTGATATTGCTCTTGATGGTCGAAAAAACGCCAGCGACCTTGCTGCCAAGGCCGGGAAAGCCCAGCTTCTCGCCAATCACGTTGCCGGCGTTGATTGCGCTAGCCTGCGCGTTAGACATCTTCGTTTGGATGTTGTCTTTTATCGCGTTGAATGCCGTTGCCGCCTGTTGCTTCGCGCTATCCCAATCGCCGCTGAGTGCTGATTTCAGGGCGGAAGACGAAGCGGACGCTACGGTTTTACCTGTTTGCATATCGTTTTGTATGGTGTCCCTGATACCGCCGAAGTACGTTGCCGCCCCGTCCTGCAAAGACTGCCACTTTTCGGAAGCGTCGCTTTTAAGCTGCTCCCATTTTTCTGAAGCTCCCTGGGCGATTTCAGAAGCCTTCGAGGTAACGGCTTCCCTTGCTCCTTCAATCTTCTCTGAAATAGTGGACTTCACGTCCTCCCACTTCTCAGAGGCACCGTCCTTGATTTCCTGCCATTTTTCGGAAGCCCCGGTTTTAAGGTCATCCCATTTCTGCTTAGCCCCGCCGACGAAATCGGAGATGCCACCCGTCACCGTAGACCAGACACCGCCGAAGAAGTCAGCCGCACCGCTGAAGAAATCGCAGACACCTTGCCAGGCTTCCTTCACGCCGCCGCAGAAGCCCTCCCAGGCTTGCTTACCCTCGTCGGTGGTCGTGACCCACGTGACGATTGCGGCCACGATCGTCGCGATAAGGCCGACAACAGCCATTATCGGGTTTGCGGAAAGAACCGCACTGAAAGCTTTGAAACCAGTCGATGCCGTCTTAATGCCGGATGCGAAAGCGGGCAGGCCGCTAACGACCTTGCCGACACCCGTGGCCACCACGCCAAAAGCGATACCGCCTTCAATAAGCTTGGCGGCAAGCTTTTTCTGCTCAGGCGTAAGGCTCTTTGCCCACTCGCCAAAAGATTTCAGCGCCCCCGCCGCATCCTCGACAACGGGCGCGAACTGCTCGCCGATATCGGCACCTGCGATGGTGATATCCTTGATTGCACCCTTCGTCTTGTCGGCGGCTGTGGTTGTCTCGTCCTTAAGGCCGTCCACGAACCCTGCGGCATCATCAATGGAGCCGCCAAGGTTGCTCATGTTGATTCGCCCTGATTCAGCAGCGTCGATGAACGACGTTGCCGCCTTGCTTCCGAACAGGTCGAACGCCTGCGCCGTGGCTTCAGACTGCTTGGCCGGGTCTTGCAAGTCCTGAACCAATCCTTTGAGCATATCGCCCATATTGGTTCCCTCTTTGGCGCAGTTCGCCGCGGCCTTCTTCAAACCGGTAAGCATGCCATCGACCGGGACGCCCGCCGCTTCGAAGTTGCCCATCAGGGTAATCGAATCTTGCAGGCTCAAGCCCATCTCGCGGAATGTGGCACCGTTGGTGTTGACTCCACTCGTGAGGGCGTCGACGCTAACGCCGGTAGCGGTGGATACGCTGGCAATGTGATCGAGCAGGTTGCCCGTCTCGCTCTGGTCAACGTTCCATGCCTTCATTGACATCGACACGTTCTCAACGGACTTGGAAACGTCTGAATCGGTCACCTTCGCAAACTTGAGGAACTTGGTCGAAATTTCGTCCAACTTGTCACCGGTAACCTGAAAGTGCGTGTTCACATCGCCGACAGCTTGTCCAACGGTGTTGAAGTCTCCCGGTGCCTGGGCTGCAACGCTCTTGACGCTTCGGCGTATTTCCTCAGCGGCATCGCCAATCGCACCAGCGCCCTTGATTGCGATGTTCTCGCCTTCCTCAAGCTGGGTGAAAGCTCCGTAGGCAGCGGTGGCAACGCCGCCGAAAATGGCGGTCGACTTGGTTCCGACGTTGCTGATCTTATCACCAGCACTCTTGAGCTTGCCGGCGTTGTCCTCGATGGTCTGCCCAAGCTGGTAAAGCTTGCCCTTGGACGCTTCAGCTTCGGTCGAGACCTCCTTGATCTGCCTACCGTAGCTCTCCAAGTCCTTCTCGCAGGACATGATGGAGCGCTGTAGCTGCTCATATTGTCGCTGCTCCTGCTCGGTGAGCTGCTGCCCGCTCTGTTTCTTAGCGTCAAGCTCGGCAAGTGCGGACTTGTAAGCGGTAAGGCGGTCTTTAGTCTCGTTGTACGCCTTGTTGAGCGAGCGAACCTTCTGCTCAAGCAGCTCGGTGTTGCCGGGGTTGAACTTCAGCGCCTTGTTGATGCCCTTGAGGTCGCTTTGTGTAGCCCTGGAATCGGTCTGAATCTTCTTGAGCGCCGATTGCAGCTGCGTCGTGTCCCCGCCAAATTTGATCGTCAGACCCTTGTAGCTTACAGCCATACCGTCACCCCCTAAATTGTCAAAGTGCGCGGTAAGCGCATCGAATTGCGCACCGAAAGCGGTGCGCAAGCGCGTTGCGTTTATCCGAAGAAAAATGCTTCGCCCTCCGACGCGGCCTTGTCATCGTCAGCGTGCGCCACGGCATCGTTGACGAATTCATGCAACTCCATCACGTGCATCACCTGCTCATACGTCAGGCATTGCAAATCTGAAATAGTCAGGCCGCATTGCTGGGCGTTGTATATGTATAAAGCGCCGGCATCGTCCTTAAGCTCATGCGGCAGCTCCGGCATCGGCGTTCTCGGCGGTCTCGGATGCCACTCGCGTGGCGGAGCGAAAGTAGTTCTCCTGAATCAGCTCCCACACCTTGCTAGACCAGCTCTCGTCCGCTGACAGGTCAAAAGCCTGCTCTGGCAGCGCTTCAAGCCAAATCTTGAATCCGGAAACGTTCTTGTCGGCCGTCTTGCAGAAAGCCCAGAAGAATTGAGCCATGGACAGGAACGGAGGAACATCATTGGTTTCGATACCGTCCATAATCTCGGAAAGACCGTCGTTGATGTCCTTCGCGCGGGTGTGCCCATTCTCTTTCATATAGCGGAACTCGCCGTTGTAGATGATCGGCGTGAAAGCCGTAACGGCAACTGGGAACTCCCTATCGCCGATCTTGATAATGCCCTCCATTGCTACTCAACCGTCCCGAAAACGGTAGATGCGTCAAGCTCTGCGGGCTTAAAATCAACCTTAACTTTCTCGAAGAACTTATCCCAATCGGAATTGTCGCTGTAACCGTCGTAATGGCATCCTCGCCAGCCGGAAGGCAGCACGACGGGCTTCCACTCGAAATCAATGTCGAGCTGCGTGATGTCTAGCTTATCCTCAAGGGTCTTGGCATCCATGGACGGCTTGGAAGCCTTGCACATCAGATAGCAGCGGCGCTTGCCTACTGTCTTGCCGCTCTGTTGACACATGAGCGCAAAAGGCATCGGGTCTTTGTCAGCGGTGCCCAGAATATGGCCTGTTTCGTCGATGTCGTAGCCGGAAATCAGCGCGAGCATCTTTCGAAGTTCTGGCGTGGATTCCATGTCTCGAACTGACATGGTGCCGTTTCCGCCGTTGTCGTGGTTATCGTCAATCCACACTTCGTCATCGCCGTAAGCTTTAGCGTTCTGCACGCTCGGCGTTGCCTTAATCTCAACAGTGCCAGGAATGTGGTATGGCTTCAGATAAGTCAAAGCCGCTACATCGACGCAAAGCGCAAGGTGTAGGTTCTTAACGCCGAAAAATCCGTTTCGTGGCATATCTATTCCTCTCAATCCTCGGTAACGTCGATCTCGTATGCCGTCTCGACCAGCTCATCACCATCGAGCGGCGTTACCGTTTTGCTGTAATTAAACTCGGCGGCATCGAGCGCCGCTTCGAACCGCTTCTCGAGCTCGTAATCACGCTCGCGCACATAGAGCGCCACATCGTAGGGCATCCAGCGAAGCCATCCCACGTTGTCAGCGCTCGCGCTCTCGCCGTATCCCGCTTCTATATCGATGTACGGTGGCGCCGGGAACTCGCTATCGTGAAAGCCCCCGTTAGCCCATGGCAGGCCAAATCCGTCTAGGAGCTGTGCCAAGTCGGTTATGCTACGCATTCGCACCCTGGCCGAACTCAGCCGCGACCTCCTCGTAAACGCCTTCGATCACATGGTCGCCAGCGACGAATCCGGGGTAAGTCCCGTGTTGGTTCTTGATTGTGTGCCCCTTCTCAAGCAGATGTGTCAAAGATGCTTGCTTGTTGTAAACCGTGCAGCTCGTCCCAGTGATGTCGCTGTCGACATGGCATGACCACGCCTTTGCGTAGCTTCCGCCGTGTCGTTTTTTCTTGCGGCTGCGCTGCTTCAGGAGACGAACGGCTTTTTGACCCGCAGCCTTGACGCTCAACTCAAGCTCGTGGGTGTCCTCGTTCATGACCTCTTCGAGCGAATTTACGATGATCGAATCGAGGTCATCGATCTTGATGTAGTCGCTCACCGGTTGCCTACTTTCTCGACAAGGGTTAGGCGCACGTTATCGACGTTCGAGACCACCGCCGAATCGACGGCGTAGCGGATGCCGCCGAACTCGCAGAGCCTTTCACCGCTGTAGGCGCACGCGCGAACAGTGATGACGGCCTGCGGTTTAACTCCTGCCTGCGCGGCGGCGTAATACGCCGTCTGGCTGATGCCGTACACATTGCAGGGAACACGGCGGCAACGCTCCTTTTTGTGCGAAACGCCCAATTCGTCGCGCTCGGAGACGGTTGCAATCAGCGTGCAAACGCCAGCCCACCCGCTCATACGGCATCACCGCCGTTGTACTCCGAATCGCCGCTCATGCTCGTGAGCATGGTTTCGAAGGACTTCATGAAGCGTTCGGAATCGGGATTATCCATGCCGAAGTTCGCCTTGACGTAGACCTTTATCGCAAGTCGAACGCGCCCGTCCGAATCGTCGTGCGCCTTGGCATCCGCTACGCCGCCCGCAACCAACTCAGCGCGGGCGGCTTCGATAACGTCTGAAATCTCTTCGTCGAAGTCGGTTACGAAAGCCGGGATGCGAAGCGCGGCGCGGCACGCATCCAGCAGCTTGCCTTTAGCCTTTACGGCCATGCCGCGCCACCTCCTTAAGCCTGCTTGATGGTGAGTTGCGCGAATGCCTCCGGCACGGTAAGCACACCGTCAAACAGAACATAGCCGTCGAAGCAACGCTTCTGGGTGCGCGGCTGGACGTAGGGCGTAATGTCGGGCCCGTCGAAGATGTTGCCCTTGAACAGGTCGGGGAAGCCGGCCTTAATCACGTTGTCGGCAATGGAATCGTCCTGCTTTACGACCTTGCCGAAGATTCGACCCTGAACAGTCGGGTCATCGGTGGCCTCGTTTGCGAAATAAGAACGCCCGTTGGCATCCTCGAGCATGGCGATCTGGTTCCAGATAGTGTAGTTGTTGGCGTAGACGATGATTCCCTTAGCCGCCGCATTGCCGTAAGAGCGGAGCAGGCTCAACATCTTCACGATGTCGGCCTTGGCGAGCTTCTTTACTGCCGCCGTCTGAATCTTGTTAGCGGTCGCGATGCCGTATGTCTCATCGTCAAGCTTCTCATGAGTGAATGCGTTGCAAGCGACAGACAGACGGGAGGAAGTCTCGGAAATGATGTACTGCTCGAAGCCGGAAAGCGACTGAGTTGCCATCTTTCGGGACATCTCGACGGTCTTCTTAATCTCCGATCCTACGAGCGGCACGGTATCGAAGTCGTTTTCCTCGATGTCGGCAGGTGCTGCGCCCTCGTCGGTCTTGGCGGCATCACCCTTCTTGATGGACTTATGGCGCGGGAACTCGACCTGACCCGACATGTTCGTTCGGCTGATGTCACCGAAGAGAACGGCAGTGTTGTCGATAAGGGAAATGATCTCGTTCTGCACGGCCACGGGAACGAGGGATTCGGTGTTGGCCGTGGTCATGGTGAACTCGGCTCGCCGCTCGATTGCGTGGCGCTGAGCGGCACGCTCGGCATCGGTAAGCGCGGTGCCGCCGATAAGCTGGATGCCGGAACGCTCGGCAAGACCCTTAGCCCATGCGCGGCGCTCGGCTGCGTCGTAGTCGGTCACGTCATATGCAGTGCCGGGGATGCCAGCGACGTTGGCGGAACGCGCCAGCGGCACGGAATCCACGCGCTGGGCGCGTCCCGCGTCGATGGCGGCGCGGGCGTTCGCGACGGCGGCGTTGCGTGCCTGCGCCGCCTGTGCGGTCTGGGCGGTGCGCTCGTTAATCTGGTCGGTCAGCTCGGCCATGCGGGCTGCATCCTCTTCCGTCGGTTCAGTACCGTCAGAATACTGGTCGACAAGCGCTTGCAGGTCGTTAAGAAGTTCCTCAAGTGTCATTGCTAGTTACCTTTCTTCGCATTGGTAATTGCCAGGCACGCTTTTGCTCGAAGCAACGCGCCCTTCCTTCGCGCAAACTCCTTGCGCGACTGCTCAATCACTCCGTTGAGCAGGTTTCTTGCACTAATCTCCGTGTTCGGGTCTGCCGGCAGGCTCACGGCGCTCACGTCGTAGACCTTCTTAACGCGGGTGATAGTCGTTGTTCGGGTTTCGCGGTCGTACTCGTCTGCCGCAATCATGAAAGCCCACGACATGCGGGTAATAAGCCCGTTGGTAATCTCTTCGTAAAGGTCGCGTGCCGCCTGCGAACCAGACAGGTCGGCGGCGACGAACAGCCCGTGCTCGTCAGGCTCGACAATCAGCGTCCCGTTGCTCATTCGCGCAAGAACCTTGCCGGAGTGGTCGAACTGCATGATTACGTCGGTCATGTCCGCATCGGCAAAAGCCGTAGGCGCGATGATCTCGCGGTACTCGTTTCCGTCGAAGTCCTCAAACAACACGTAAGGGTCATCGAATGTCGAAGCGTATCCCTCGACGTAGTACTCGGTATCAAAGCGTTTCTCGCGCTTCCCATCATCAGCGCCAAGCAATCGCACCATGACTGGCATTGCGCGGTATTGGCGCTCATTCGGTTTGGCTGGCATCTTCACCACCGTCTTTCTTGCCGTCGATTGCGGCTATGTTCGCGTTAGTCTGGGCAGCAACCGCCGCCTGCTCGGATGTGTGCTGGCTGATTAGATCGAGGTCGATGTACTCGCCGCGAATAACATGACGTTCGCCGCCCGGATAGCTCGGCGATTGGAAGACCTCGGCAACCTGGTTGCCGCACCAAATCCCTCGGTCGAACAGCGCCGTCGAAACGTTGAGCTTCGTCTGGTTGCTCGCGAACTCAAGACGGTTCGCGCTGAACATAATCGAGTTGCCGTGGGCAATCTCGTTCGGCGTGAACGTCATCGCCGTTAGCACGTACCCGAGCTGGATGGCGAAGACCTCGGTACGCCCCTCGTAAAAGGCGTTGTACGTGTCCTCGTCGGCCTTGTTCATAACGATGTCTTCGCTGGATCCGAAGAAACGATAGGCCGCTTTTTCTATGCGCTCCATTTGCGCAGCGTCAACGGTGTAGTTCTGTGGCGCAATCTGCTTGACCTCTTGATATTTGTTGTCGTAAACGACGATACCGCCGGCGTTCGAAGCTCCCAGCTGCGCATTGAAATCTTGTGCGGATTTCCTCGTGTCTTCCGGGTTTCGGTTTTGCGAAAGTTTGCCGATGAAGCGCACCGCCGCGCCCTGCTCGATAGCCGTTTTCTCGGCTTCCTCTTGAGCGTGAATCAAATCAAGCGTCGGATTGAGCACGTTGGTACCGTCACCGAACAGATCGCTCTTGAATTGATGTCGCGTCATAACGCCGATGCGCGACCACTCGATCAAGGTCTTATCGCCGCCGGGAAAACGGAGCTCAAGCCACAAAGAGCCGTCAACGTCGTAGGCTTCACACTGGCTCGGCAGCACTGGGTAATAGCCAACGGACGTGATTCCGTCCCCGCCGTCAACAGGGACGATTAGGCACGTGTCGCAAACGTCAAGTATCGTTGAGACGCGATGCAAGAACTGCGGCGTTGTCATCCACGGGTTCGGTTGCCACTGCAAAGAACGCGTCCATTGCGGTTGCGCCGTTCCTGAAATCTCGGGACGGAGCTTTGAAGCATGGTCGGCGTTTCGCTCGATTATGGAACGTGTCAGCTCGGCTTCGTAGATGCCGCCAGACCATGACGTGAAACGCGGAGCGTACGCCGTGAACGTCTGAAAATAGCCATCCACGGCCTGCATGATCGGCTTATGGAACACGGCATCGAACATCGAGCGGAAAAGCGTTGGTTTTCGCAAGTTTTAACCTCCAATCATGCTTTTGTAATCGTCCATCATGTCTTTGAGCACAACAAACGCGTCGCACTCAGCCGCCCAAGCATCAATTCGATTGCGCGGGTCCTGATTCTTCTTGTCGGGCGCGATGTTTCCGTTCGCGTCGTTTCTGATCATCACGTTGGAGCGGCACCATTCCGCTATAGGGTTCTGGTTATCGACGATGCGGTTTTCCTTGTAGAGCGCCCTAAGCTCCTTCATCGGCATGGACAAGGTTTGCGCACCCTGTATTACCTTTTTGAAGTTGTCAGCGCCGAAATAGCCCTCGTACGCTTCAACAGTCGGAACGTCTCGCATATGCCACGGGTCATAACCACATGCGACCGAGTAGATGCCGTACTTTTCCTGAATCTCAGTGACCCAATCCAGCACGTCGCGCTTGTCGATGATCGGCGTTGCAGACGTTCTGAGCAGCCCACGGGCAATCCAGGCATCGTAGGGCACACCGTCTCGACCTCCGCGCCGTCCCTCGGCTTCCGCCTGTTCCAAAGCGCGAAGCGGAATCCACGCCATGTGCATTGCGTATATATGCTCGTCGTTCGGGCGCATCATCAGCAGGCACGCCGCCGTTAGGTCGGTCGTGTCCGAAGCGTCCACGCCGAGAACTGCGTAAGAAAAAGACCCGTCGGACGGGTCGAACGTGGCTTCGTTGTGAATCTCAGACCATTTGAGCCAGGCTTGGCTCTGGTTCTCAATGAGGTTGAAGTCTTTTACCAGCAGCGTCGGCAAGAACGTCGGGTCATCGAGCGCCTTGGAGACGTTTTCCCTGAGCGATTTCAGGGACTTGATTGTTCCAAGCCCGGGATTCGCCTTAATCCAGCACTTCTCGTCTTTCCATTCCTCGCGCTCGTCAAGCTCGAAAATGAAAGCGATGAAATGCTCGGCTTTTTCGCCGGATGCTTCGCCGTTCAGCCATTTGGTGGCGTATTCGTACTGAGCATCAAAAATGCCGCCGCGCACGAATCCGTTGGTCGTGATCTCCAAAACCAGCGGTTGCCTACGGGCGGAAATACCCTGAATCGTCAAGTCGTAGAGGTCGCGGTTTCGCATGGCTGCGAGCTCGTCAACGATAGCCCCTGAGATGTCCAAGCCGTCAAGGTGATTCGTGTTGGCGGAAAGCGCCTTGATTGACCCCATGTTGAGGCCGCAGTAAAGGTCACTCACGCGCTTTCGCACGTGCTTTGCCAGCGCCGGTGAGGTCATCACCATTCGCCAGGCGTTGTTGAAGCCCTTTGCCGCCTGATCGTGAGCCGTAGCCACGTTGTAGACTTCCGGCGCACCCTCGTCATCGTTAATGAGCAAGTCAAGCTCGATAGCCGACGCAAGCGCGGTCTTGCCGTTCTTTCGCCCCATAATCCAGAGCACTTCGCGGTATTGGCGCAAGCCCTCGGCATCCACGAAACCGAAGATTACGGAGAGGATGGCCAACTGGAAAAGCTCGAGCTTGAACTTGCGCCCAAGCTTTCCGCTCGGAAGTCGGCAAAACGTCTCGATGAAGGTGACGTGCTTCGCCGCGAACTCTTCGCGGTAATGGTACGGATAGAGCGGATCGGTGTTATCCAGGTCGCGCAGCACGCGCTCCGCGAGCTGATGCATCTTCTCGCAAGCAGTGATCTCACCGTTGAGGATGCCACCGAAGTAGCTTCGTATCGCCTGCTCGCAGTGACCAGCGCCGCTTCGCTTCTTAGCCGCCGAAGCGCGTTTCATTGAGGTAGTCAATGAGCGCATCGCCTGCGGTGCTGCCGGACGGCATCATGTCGGTGAGCTGCTTGATGCCGCGCGAGAAGGTCGTGAACAGCTTGTTGTAGGCGCTGAAACCCGGATGCTCCCGCAGACCGGATTGACCGCCGCCGTTGTCATATTCGGTGAAGATGCTCTCGTACATCAGCTCGCGGCGGGCTTCGTCAAGCTTGACCTTCAAGAACGCAATGTTCGACATCAGCGGAAGCACGGCGCTTCGTTTCTCGTCCGGAATCGCGTCCTTGGTGAGCCGTTGGAGCTTTTTCAGCTCGCTTTGGTATCGGCTCTCGATGGAAGCGGTGCGCTTCTTCGGGGGACTTTCCGTGGCTTTGGATAAAAACCTGTTACTTTCGCATACTCCACGATTTCCCACAAGACCACCCCACTTTCAAAAACTTCTGCGCGTTCTTTTCTCTCTTGCGGCATTGGTCCTATCCCCACGGTATGTTTGATTTTGACCGGGGGGATAGAGAAGCGCTGCGAGCTGCCGTTTTGCATAAAATTATGTCGGCTCGTCTCAATGTGTCGGCTCTGTGTTTTCGTCTGTCAGCGAAACCAAGTTGCCGTCCTCGTCAAAGCGCAGCCCTTGCCTTGTGCTGCCCTGCCTTGCCCAGCCGTGCACCTTCTTGTGGCAAAGGTCGCACAGGCTTACAAGGTTGCGAGTGTCGGTCGCTATGTTCGGATCGCTGATGTTCGATGGTGTTAGCTCGATGATGTGATGCACCATCGTTGCTGGTGTTGCGATGCCAGCCTTAAGGCAGTGCTGGCAAAGATAGGCGTCGCGCTGCAATGCAAGCTCTCGCGCCTGTTCCCAATCGCGCGAATGGTAGAAGCGGTAAGAGAAGCCCTTAGCCATTGCGCGACCTCCAACAAAAAAGGGACGCGACCCAAGGCCGTGTCCCTTTCTGATAATCCACCGTACCGAAATATAACGCAAACCGAAAAGTGATGACAAGTACCAATCTCAAATATCTTTGAGCGCAGCAAAGCCCACCTCGTCGATATAGCGGAACCCAGTGTTACAAAGCTCCCTACACCATTGGCGCGAGCACTGCATCACATCGGCAATCTCGTCCCATTGCATCGCTTGGAGATAAGCCATGCACAGCGCGTCGGCGTAGCGGTTGCCCTTGAGCTTAGCCAAGCCGCCGCGATTGTCAGCACCGTAGAGCAGCACGCACGCTTCGTCCACCTCGGCTTGGCTGTCCGCGATCCTCCTTTCCAACCTCCCCTCAAAGTCGATACGCCCGTTAATCGCATCCATAGGGTCTGAGCCACCACCGCCGCCGCCCGTGCTGTAGCTCTGCGCCTTGGCTCCCTCGCGAGCCTTAAGGCGGGCTAGCATCTCCTTTGCATGTTCGATGCTAGCCACCTCGTCACGGATGCGCTCGAAGTATTCCTTGGCATCCACAAAGCATCAACTCTAGTCGATACCCGTAGAGCCGAAGCCGTCGGTACCGCGCTCACTGTCGGTCAGGCTATCAACCCCGACAAGATCGCACGGCACGAACGGCATAACGACCATCTGGCACACGCGCGTACCCTTGGGAAGATACACGGTATCGCAGCTGAGGTTGACCAGCGGTGCGTGCACCTCGCCACGGTATCCGCTGTCGATAACACTTACGCTGTTGCGCAGTGTCACGCCATAGCGAGCGCCAAGGCCGGAGCGCGGGAAGACCAAACCGACACAGCCGCTCGGAATCTCGCAGGCAAAGCCAAGTCCGCAGACCGCGCTTGCGTTAGGCTCAAGCCTTACATCCTCGGTGATGCACAGGTCGAAGCCCGCATCGCCGTCGTGCGCGTAGGTCGGCATGACCGTTCCGTCTGCCAGGCAAACGTTCATCTTTCGTCCGTACATGTCAGCTCCTAAAAGGGAATGTCTTCGTCGTACAAATCCGGACAGGTCGCGGCTTGCGGTGCTGCCGCCTGCTGCTGCGACTGTCGCTGCGAAGTCATGATCGCCACGTTATCGACGATGACCTCGAGCTTGCGGTAGCGCTTGCCGTCCTTCTCCCACACGTTCTGGTGCAGGTGCCCAAGGATGGCTAGGCGTGCGCCTTTCATCAGAAGGCCGTTGTTGAACATCGCTTCGCCACGCTTGCCGTACATCACGCAGTCGACCCAACTGGTCACGTCCTTATAGCTACCGTCCTGCTGCTTGCGGCTCTTGTTCACGGCTAGCGAAAAGCTCGTTACCACAAGGCCGCTGTTGGTGTACCTAACCTCTGCGTCTTGTCCAAGGTTGCCACTCAAGGTGACGCTGTTAAGGCTGTCACTCACAATTGCCACCCCTCACGATTGCCAATGCGATATAGGTCAGGATCACCATCGCGGTTGCGAGTGACGGGAAGAGCCATGAGAACATGCAACCGGTAATGATGCTTATGAACAGCTCCGCAAGGCAAAAGCAAAGAAAGACGATGATGCAGCCCAACAACGCTATAAGCACCGCTACAAGCACACTCAGTCTCTTGATTCGGCGGCGTGCCTGCTCACTCGACCTACTCACGGCATCCACCCCCAAGCGCCTTGATAAGCCCCTCTCGCTGGACGTACCCCAATCCCTTCACTCGGCGGCTCGCACTGATGCGCAGACGCTTCATGAGCTGTTCGGTTCGCGGCACCGCGTAACCTGGCATCGACCTAATCAGCGATTCGACACGCATGCCCGACGCGGCCTGTTCGCCGCTGTCCGCCAACTCAAAGAACTGCTCAACGGACATCAAGCCGTTCTTGAGCCTGGCCTTGTACTCAGCTCTCTTGAGCCTGATTTGCATCCCCTTATCGAGGGCTGCACGCCTTTGTTCGGCAGTCAATTTCGGTACCATTCTCGGTATCTCCTGATTCTTACTTGGAATACGGCGGCTAACCGTTCCCAAACCATCGGTTTTGCTTTCTGACCTCTCGTTTTCGTGTCGTGCCGCAAATGGCTGAGGTCTTGCCATTTACACACCGTTTACACTCCGTCCTCAAGCTTCTTGGCAAAGTTGTTGAACGCCTGAGCCGCAGCCTGGTCGCGCCCCGGCAGAAGGTGCGCGTAGAGTTTCAGCGTTGTCGCTTCGTTCGAGTGCCCCAAGCGATCTGCGAGCGTCTTGAGGTCAACGCCGTTCGCCAAGCACCACGTGGCGTGCGTGTGGCGCAATGAGTGGAACGTGTACGCCTTCGGCATGCCCGCACGGTCGCGAGCGCGGCTGAAAGCCTTTGAGACGGTCGTAGGGCGCATGTAAGAGCCGTCTACGCTCACTAGTGGCGAATCGGGCGTAAAAGCGTCTGAAATCAAATCCTGTTGCGCGAGATAGGCTTTTATCCGCTCCCACTCTTCGTCGATTAGGGCCACAGGCCGCGTCTTCTTGTTCTTGGTCACGTTGGATCGGATAACGCCGCCGCCCGGAACCTCGATGACCGTACCGCTCACGAGGATGAACCCTTGCGCCTTGTGGAGGTCGCGCCGCCTTACGGCGCACACCTCGCCGACGCGCATCCCGGTATGCAGTGCGAGCCAAGCCGCGAAAGCGTAGGCTGATTGGCGCATGAAGCGCTTCTCGGGCGCTTCAAGGTCGAGCTTTTCGGAAACCGTGGCATCGAGTGCCTTGTAATCCCATTCGTCGATGCTCACGGCTTCATGGCGTTCCTCTGGCGGCTTTGCGACCATGAGCATTGGGTTGTTCTCGCAGATGCCGATACGCACCCAAAAGTTGTATGCGCCGCGCAAAAAGTGGTGAACGCTGATGATCGTGTTGCGCGAAAGACCTTGACCGCCGTTCTTCTTGCTCACGCCGAGCCGCGTCTCGAAGTCGTTCAGCTCGATAGCGGTAAGGTCGCGAGCGACTTTGCCCTTGAGGTACTTGCCCACGTAGGTTCGAGTGAAGAGCGACCACCTCTTCACGGTGTTCAATCCTGCACCCTTGACCTTCCGCTGCTCGATGTATTCCCAGAGCAGGTCGACTATGAGCGTGCTCTTGACCTTGCCGTCAAAGGTCAGGTGAGAAGCCCAAGCATCAGCCAAAGCCTGTGCTTCCTCGCGCGTCGTGGCATCCGGAAAGCTACGGCGTGGCCGTATCTGCCGCCCGTCAGGTGCCTTGCCAAGATACGGCTGCGCGTACCACACGCCCTTTGGGTCGCGCTTGACCTCAACGTCCATGGCGGCGCTTCAATTCACGTACGACGTCGATAACACTGCCCGACATGTCGCGAATCTCGTGGATGCAGTCCTTGCAAATGTCTAACTCGACCAGCCTGCCCTTGTCATAGGCGTGCACCCTTGCGAATTCGTTAATGTTGGTGCAGTCGGCTTCCTTCCCGCACCCGTCGCAGCAGCCGGAAACTTTAATCATCGTCCTGCTCCTTTTTGGCCGCTTTCTTCGCCTTGTGCATGCTGAGCTTTGCCGCGTAAATGAAGTAGATGCACATGATCAGCAGGAAACAGGAGAAAGCCAGGAACCCATAGCCTGCGCCGAAGATGAAGCCAATGGCGATACTGGCAACCAGCATCGCGAACGGGACGATCAGCAGGGCGCACCCAACCAGCATCGTCGATGCCTCTTCATACTCTTCCTTGGTCTTAGACTCTTTCATTTCTTTCCTCCAAAGTTCGATGAATCACTTCGATTGCGTCACCGACGCAATCGCACCAGCAAACAAGATCGTCGTAATCGACCCATGCACCATCGCGTCCGCGCTTCTCGCACGTCGTAATGCGACGGCTCATGTCCTGCGTTACGGCGCACAGGTTCTCGAGGGTCTTACGGTCGCTCCTAATCGTCATCGTCGGTCACCCACACATCGCGGTGATACTCCCGCATGAACTCGTCGAAATCCCATTCGATGTCTTCGCTCTCCAAGCCTTGCCAGCTCCAAAACTCACTGACATATGGCTGGCAGCGCGGACATGCGTAGCGCTTCCAGAACAGACGCATCCAAAGGCCGCTTTCCATGAGCACGCCATGGGTTCCCGCTGGAATCGTCTCGCCGCAGTACGCGCACGAGTGCGTCTTTCGGACGGTGACAATCTTGGGCGCTGCGTAGAAGTCACTACCGCTCATGACGCACCGCCTTCCTGCAACGCCACCACATCCGCAACACTTGGAACAGAGACGGGTTGGCCTGCTTGATTGCATCCTCGTCAAAGACAAACTCAGACGCGCTAAATGGCAGCGTCACGGCTACCGGGCGCGCACCATGTCGAGCGAAGAACATCTGAAGTTCATCAACCAGCACTGGCCGTAGATCATCCCCCGAACGCGCGCCATAAAGCGTGTGTGCCGGGTTGAATACAAGCGGCTCCGGAATGTCATAACCTCCTAGTTCCGCCATGTTCTTGATGCAATCACGCATTGCAGCGTGTGGCACGAAAATCGGGGTTCCTGTTTCCTCAGAGAGCTTTATCAGCTGCGTTGTCCTGCCCGACTGTCGCTGTCCGACGATGCAGATGCCGCTCAACGGCTTAATCTCAACCGATGAACTCATTGCCCGTCCTCCTTTGGAAGCAGCTTCGCCAACTCGTCAAAATCGACCGTATGGAGCAGCCTTATCAGTTGGGCGACCTCTGGTGAGCGCCAAGCGCACATGCCGTATGCATGAGCCTCTGTCGAGTAGTGGTGGAAATTGGCCTTAAGGTGCTCTTCCGCTTCGCGAAGCGTGAGAAACATGGTGCACGGGACAATTGCCCACACCTTCGTAAGGAACATGCAATCGAGCATGTTGTTCTCGGCGTACTCCTTGATTGCACCCTCAAAAGCGATTTGACTGCCCAACCACATGTATCCGTGCTCGTCAAACTGGATACTGTTGTCTTTAAGCCAATCTTCTGCATGGTCTACGCCGCCCAAAAGAAGCTTTTCCCTGTAGACTCTCTCCACCGCTTCATTCAGGCAGATGATTTCGCTGCTGCCGTCTTCAAAAAACTCGACAGCATCAATTTCATCGTTACTTGTTGCTTCGCGGTATTCGTAGTCTCGAATGACCCAATAACGCGGGTCAGCCGTTGCCAATGTCGGCTGATTGTTCAGCTCATGCTGTAGTTCCTTAAGAAAAACGAAATCGTCTTTCGTAAGGCTGCGCTTGATGTAGGCGCGTCCTTCGCGATCAACCGATGCGCTCATTGCTCTTCACCTCCTTTTCTTCGACCTTTAGCTCCCTGCACTTCCAGCAGGCTTCGCTGTCCTTGATGAACCAGCCTAAATGCCGCTCGATGCCGCAGTAAGGGCACGTGCGCTTTCGGACTTTGTTGACATAGCTCCCGTAAGGCATCGCCAACGCTCCTTTGTTTAAAACTTTGCTATTGTTGAAAACTTGTTGAAAACCTGTTTATAACTACTGCTGAAGACTCGAAAACAGGCTTTGGAATCGCTCGAAAAACGAATCGATCAAGAAAGAAGAAGCAAGAAAGAAGAACCTTGCTTGTAAGTCAACATAACAAGCAAGTGCGGGTTTTTGGCTTTGGGTTAGGGTCTAAAGACCCAAACCCAAAAACCCGCTTCTGTATTGTTATGTTATGTATTGTTAGGCTTAGCCCAGCCTAAAACCGATGGTTTCGCGCTGGTTTCAATCCGTAGCAACACAAACATACGCTCTGAACTGCTAGTTTTGCGGGTTTTCCTGCTTCTTCTTCGGCCTACCGCCCTTGGCTCCGTTGACGCGCTGCTTGCCAAAATAAAGCGCGTTTTTGCACATCCTTTCGCTCTCGATGTGACCTTTTCCGTCCCTCACGAGCAAGCCGATCTCGAGCAGGCAGTCGATGAAATCGCGCGTCTCGGCGATGCTCACCGTCTCGTCAAAGGCACCCATCGAGCGCATGCCGATCGCGCCGGCGAGAATGAGCCAGTCTTCGTCGGTGTCCACGGCGATTGAATGGTGCTTGGTGCTCGCCAGAAGCTCGCACAGCCGCCAGTAGGCTCCGTAGCCCTCGTTACCGCGACGCATGAGCAGCCGTTGGCATTTGATGTCCTGCTGTGCGTTGGCGTCGTGCTGGAACCACGCCATAGGCTCCTGCGCCTGCTCGTGCACGTCTTTAGGAATCGCTGTCATCGTCCTCACCTCCCATCGTCAGACCATCGCTTGTCCCCTGCTGATGCCAGCCGTCCCAAAGGCACTTGCCGACCTCGCGGCAGTTAGTCCAGACGGTCGCTCCGCGAAAGCAGCACGCGCTCTTTTGCTTTTGGCCGTGCTCGAGCAGATGAAGCTCGAACTGGCATTGCCCGGGCGTCGGCATCGGCTGCTCTCCAAAAAGGTCAAGCGCCAGCTGCTCAGCGCTCTTGGAGCTGCTGCACATATGCGTTGCACGCCGATTTGGTCATCAGGTGGACGAACATGCCAGGCGTCATATCGTCGAGCCTGTCGCTCTCAAGCACGTCCTTCATGGCAACGATGGGTGTCCCCATGAAGCAGAGAGCCAGATCGGTATCAAGGTCGATGCTCTCGCCGCTCTTGGAGTTGAATACCGTAATGGTGCCGTCGGTATTGCTGATGTACTCGGCAACGGAATCGAGGAACTTGATTGCGTCCTTACGCTTCATGATTGTTCTCCTTGTCATAGATTGAATTGCGAAGTTTGATGTTCAGCTTCGGATGCTTCTTGAGAAGCCAACGTGCCAAAAGCGGCGTATCCGTATTGTTAATGCCGTAGACATGCTCGACGCCGTTACCGTCCACAAACGGCACGCCCACGAGCTTGACGTTGCCCTCGTAGCGCTGCTTCTCAATGAGGTACTTGGTGCTCACGCGGATGCCGCGCTGGTCGATTGCGAGCGCCGTGAGCTCGATCTGCCGCAGCGCCCTCGGATTGAGCTTGCACCACGTCTCGAACAGCTCTTGGCGGTCTTTGAGCTTGAGCGGCACCGGATACACCGCCAACCGCTCCCGCCGCATCACGGATTCGAGCGGCTGCGTGAAATCGTCAACGTCCATGGCGCTTCCTTGCCTCGCGGCTCATAAAGCGCCTGAAAGCCACCTCTGCGACCTCTCGCGGTGCCGACGGCGGCACGGGCAGCACGTGGCGCGTGCGAACGTCTCCGGCTCCGCTAACGCCCGGTCTGCGGGCTTCATCGATGATCACCCGCGCGACCCAGAAGCCGTTCGCGTCACGGTCGAGATAGCCCCTCATTGGTCGACCATTCGGACGATTGCCCAAAGCTCAAGCCCATCAAGGACGAACGGTAGCCAAGGCAGGTTGCATGCTTCGGTAAGCCAGATAATGGCACCAGCCAGGGCGATAAGCAGGATTCCCGTTGCCGCTAGCACGGCAATACCGCCGCAAAACCACCGCTTAACCGTTGCTAATGGTGTAAAATTCTCGTTGTCATTACTGGTGAAGGTTTTGACATTGCCCGTGCCCGGTTGCAGCCAGGTGCGGGCGCTTTCATTTCGCGAGCTTGCGCCATAGCTTTGGCGCGCCGGCAAAATGCCGTCTGCGAAACATCGAGCTTGCGACATTTCGCGCTCGTCAAAACCACGATGCAAACCGTTGGTTTGCGATTGGGTTTCATACATCTGAAACCCCTCCTTTCTTACTTGCTAATGAACCTGCCGAGGGCAACGGCAGTTGCTATGAACAACCAGAGCGTCAAAACATCGATAAATTCATCCATTACGCGATTTCCTCCCATCCCATCAAATCGTTAGGGCTGATGTGCGCCACCCGGCAGATAGACATGATCTTGTCGGCACCGGGTATATAACCCTCGCCACTCTCGTACTTCACGACGGCATCTTTGGAGATACCAGCGCGTCGCGCGAACTCGTCTTGCGTGATGTCGAGCTTTGCGCGTGCGGCTCGAAGATTGGCCGCAAACGTTTCCTTGTCGAAGTTCATACGCTTCACCTCCTTTCATTGAGCAGTGTTCGTTCTCCTTGCTTGTCAAGGAGAACGCCCGTATATTTCACGGGTTTACACGTGAAATATTAGCTAGCTGCTAATCTGCTTAGCAACTGGTTCCGTAGAATAGACAAGCAAAATAGCTTTGTCAAGCGGAAATAAATAATTTCGTTGTGTATTAGCTATTTTCGTTGTACTATGCACTTACGAAATTAGAGAAGGAGACTAGCAGTGAACATAAGGCTCATGAAGCTCAGAAAAGCCGCTGGTTTTTCAAACAGGGACGAGTTCGCCGAAAAAATCGGCGTGAACAAGTACACCTATAGATCATGGGAATCCGGCGCGGCCATGATGAACGCTGAACAAGTTTGGAACTTGGCGCTAGCGCTCGGATGTTCGCCGAACGATATATTGGGTTGGAATGAGGAAACAGGCGATTTCGATGACGTGGAAGAGTTGTCGAGTGACGAACAAGAAATCGTCGATAACTACCGCGAAAGCTCGCCGGAATGGCAGCAGAATATAGCTATGACAGCCAAGGCGGCTGCAAGGGAATCGAAAAGCAAATAGGAGGTAGTGAAATGGGATTGTTTAAGGGACAGCGCGAGGTGTTAGCGCGTAATGAGATTGACAAGGCGGTTTCGTCGATTCCGAATCCAGACGGAAGAGTTCATGTGATGCTTGTTCGCTCGTTTGGGCAAACGTTTAGTGGTGGCGTTTTCGGCGCTGATGAAAAGTACAATGAGCAAATCAACGAGGTGCTTAACGCCCTGCAAGATAAGGGGCTTGAAATCATTCGAGTAGAAACAAACTCGGTGCCTAACCAAGGTATTAGCGGTGCTGATCGTTACGACACGTTGATTACGTATAGAAAAACAGCCCTGCACACATCCGCCAAGACCAGTGCAGGGCTTGCCAATCCACACAACTGAAAAGGCAAGGTGATTTTATCATGCCAAAAGGCACACGTGCCGCGATTTACGCGCGGTTTAGTTCGCATAACCAACGAAGCGAATCAATCGATATTCAAGTTGAGAAATCGCGCGAGTACTGCGCAGAAAACGGTCTTGACGTTGTGCGCGTCTATAGCGACTACGCGCAAACAGGCCGCGACGTTAAGCGCGTAGAATTTCAACGCATGATGGAAGATGCGAAACTTGGCATCTTTGATTACGTTGTCATATACAAGGTTACGCGCATCATGCGTAACCGTGACGAGATGGCGCTTGCGCGAATCAGGCTGCGCAAGGCAGGCGTTGAAATCCTTTACGCCGGCGAAAGCCTAGGCGAAGGCTCAACGCGCGTCTTGAATCTCGGAATGCTCGAAGTGCTTGCTGAATGGGAAAGCGCAATAGACAGCGAGCGTATCCGTGACGGTATCAACAAGAACGCCCAGCGCGGAATGGCAAACGGTCGCACGCACTACGGCTGGGACATTGTTAACGGGTATTACGAGGTCAACGAGCGTGAAGCCGCCGTGATGCACCGTATGAAAAACATGCTCTTTGCCGGATCAACCGTTGCCGAAATCAAGCGTGCTGTCGCAGGTGAACGCGGCAAGCGCGGGAAGCCACTAACTCACGGCGTGATAACCAAGCTGCTCAGGCGCGAACAAAACTGCGGCGTCTACGATTACGCGGGCGTGCGAATTGAAGACGGCATGCCCGCGCTTTGGTCGCGTGAAGACCAGGACATGATCAACAGCATTTTGGGTTCAAACGGGCGCAAGCACAACAAAACGCGCGACACCAACGATTACCCGCTGTCGGGCAAGATGTGGTGCCCAGAGTGCGGTCAGTATTACGTTGGCACCTGCGGCACGTCAAAAACGGGACGCGTCTACCACTACTACAAGTGCAAGAAATGCCGCCGCACCTTTAGGCGTGATGCCGTCGAAGAAGCCGTGCTCGACACCGTTCTCGAGACAATCAAGAAGCCGGATGTACGCCAGCGCATCGTTGACGCAATGGCTCTTTACGACGAAATGAATGAAGAGAAGGAGGAACCGGAGAGCAAGCGCATTGAGCGCGAGATCAAACGCATAGACGCTGCGTTTGAGCGTATCTGGCAGGCTATTGAGGACGGCATAGCGCCGCCGGGCGGCAAAGAGCGCGTAGACATGCTACGCGAGCAGAAAGCGGCCTTAGAAGCTGATCTACGGCAGGCTCAGGCTAGCGAAAGTGCGCATCTGTCTGGTGAAGACATAGCCGCTTGGCTCGATCACATCGCACAGGAACCAGATGCAGCCGAAATCATCGATACATTCGTGCGGCTCATTGAAGTAGATGGGGATGAACTCAAGCTTTATTTCGCTTTCGACTACTGGGGTGATGACTTCCAACCTAAACAAAAAAAGACGAACCCCGAAAAGGGTTCGTCTAATAATCCAATGGTGGAGCCTCAGAAAATCTTTGCGAACCCTACGATAGCCGCGAACGGGCGCGAAATCAAAGTCTCCACTAACTGGTTTTGCATAATAACACTGTTTAGCTCGAAAAAAAGTTAGCAAAATTCAATATGAGCTTGCCTTACTATGGGGTATACCTTATAATGATAGACGTAAGCAAGAAAGGAGGTGGTTCAAATGGATGACAAAATATGGGACTTAACGATTGCTGTCATCAGCGTGCTACTGGCAAAGGCGCTGGATGAAGGAATCGAAGCCCTAAAGAAAAAGACCTCTCGCAAGCCCGGAAAGCACACAAAGAGGTCAAGGTAGGGCAAGGGGCGCCGCTTCGGCGGTGCCCCGCTAGCCAGAATCATCTTACATCAGGAGTGCAGCCATGAGAACGGGCATTATAGTTTTTGTCATCTCGTTTATCTCGTTTCGCATCTGGCGCAAGGCCCGAGAAAAGCGCGGTGAATGAAATGGCAACCGAAGCTCAAAGACGCGCAACATCCTCTTACCGCAAAAGGTCGGTGAAACAGCTAGTCATACGCTTTTACCCTAACGAGGATGACGAGAGTATATATAAATGGCTCAAGGAGCAGGACAATACAACTGAGTACATCAAGGGCTTGATTCGAGAAGACATGAGCCGTTAGAGACTTGTTGTAATGCCATCTAAACGCAAAATGCCCGCGCCCCATTACAGGGCGCGGGCATTTTAGTTAAAGAAGCTCGTTTACTCGTTTTTGCACAGCATCAAAGTTAGCGCCAAGTCTGGCCTTGCGCTCGTCACCGTTGCCGTACTCGCCGCGAATGACTGCGCGTGCAAGAGCATCAATGTCTACGGCGTTGACGCGGGAATTGACCACGGATTGCACCTCGTCATAGCGGATGCCAAGAATTACCTTGCGTGTCTCACCGTTGCCGAGCTTGCCGTTGAGCACATCCGTTGCAAGATCGTCAGCGCTTGCGGTGGCCGCGCGATTGATGAGGTCTTGCACCTCGTTGAATCGAGCGCCAAGCTTGGCTTTGCGCTCGTCACCGTTGCCGTACTCCCCTCGCATTACGCCTGCTGCAAGGTCGACTGTGCTACCACAATTCTCATTGTCAGTCGCAGCCGGCGCATTGTAGGTACTGGGCTTCGCATAACGCGACCAGGCGGCAGCGTCCATGAAGGCAATGTCAAGATCGAGGTTGCCGTTGTACCCAGATAGCCTACCGTGCGAAGAATACTGGTGCATCACGCAGGTATTCCAAGCACCAAAGCCGCCATCCGGAAGCCATGGCGAATCCTGGTATCCAGTCTGATTCTCGTTGGCATACTGGGCAACCCAGAGAGCGTGGTTAGGCGCAATCTTAGACCAATCTTCCTCTTTGGTGAGATTGCGGTAGGTATACAAGAGACACTTCACGCCAGTAAGCGCATAGATACGATCAAGGAATTTCTTGGCACCGTCTGTGCCGATCCTGCCGCCGTCCTCATAATCGAGCACGGGAATACCCTTGCCGAAATAGTTTTTACAGTTCTGATAGAAGTGATCCGCCTGCTTGACAGGATCATCCATATTCATGAAATGGTAGAAGCCCCAGAGCTTACCCGCTTTGATAGCCTTTTGCACAAACGCGTCACAAAACGTATTGACGTAATTGGTGCCCTGGGTTCCTTTGATGATGACAAAATCGTATTCGATTGAATCGAGATTAAGGTTTTTTTGCCAGTCTGCGATATCGATGCCCTTCATGGTCATCTGCATCACCTCTTAATTGCATTGAATTGTGTGAAAGTAACGGCGTTAAGCTCGTCGGCTGTCCATGCATGGATTGAATTGGTGCCGTCATCAGGGTCGCGGAGCGCATAGGTACCGTCGGTGTTCTCACGCCAAATCATCACAACGTGCGAGCCGTAAGAGCGCTCGCCAAGGGTTCCGGTAACGCCTGCGAAGACGATCCAGCCGTCATCGACGGCCTTGAGGGCTTCGCTCGTGCCCCAAAACGTGTCACGGGTTTCGAAATGATAGGTCTTCGCTAGATAGGTGCTGAACTTGGCCATATCGTTAACCCGGTCGGTCAGGCAGCTTTCGCCGACGAAAGCTGCCAGCAGGTCGGGTGTGACCTCGCGACCGTTGAGGTAGCTCAGCGCCATTGCCGCCGCCGTCAGGCCGCAGCCATATGTACCTATAGTTTCGTCCGAGTAAGCGGCATCACCCCATTGAGGGTCTTTTTGCAAGAAGAGCGGCATATAGCCGCTCTTCGCACTCGTCTTTTTTTCATAAACAGGCAAAGCCGCTGTATAACCATCGCTATAGCCTTGGTTATATGCTTTTCCAAATGCTGCCGTATCTCTGCCAACGTGGTCGACAGTCAAAACGAACCATAAGCCCATGCCTACCGCGAAGCCCAGCAGCAATGCGACGGCAATCCGCATCCTAGCCGCGCTTCGCGACTTCATCGGCAATCGCCTTCGTAATATCATCGGTGTCAACGTTGGCGTGCTCGAAAATCTTCATGATGGGCGTATCGGCAAGCTCTGGATAAGCCTGCTTGAGGTTTTCGAGGATAGAAGCGAACTCCATGCCGATGATTGCGATGCAAACGACATAGACGGTAATACCACCGAAATTCAGCCCAACGATATGCGAGCTTAGAATCTCGATACATATAACCAGCATGATGATAAGGGAAAGCGTTGCCTTATGACACAAGCCGCGGCGCATCGTCGAAGACTTAAAACTACGGTTGTAAATTGCCTGGGCGATGCCTGTAACCATGTCGATAAGCATCATCAGGAATGCGCCGCCGATTGCCCAGATTTGCTGCTCCGTGAACGTGTAGATAACTCCCATTATTTCTCCTTCGCATTGTCATCGATCATCTTCTGCACGGCGGCACGCCAAAGCTTGGGTACGCTCTCGACGGTACGCCTGTCATCCATGACGGCTTCGTAGTAGATCTTCGCCATCGCTACTCACCCCCAACAATGTCGCCGATTTCGAGAAGCGCTGCGTTGGTGTCCGCAAGAGATGCCTTGACCGCCTCCAACTGCCTGATAGCGTCGTCGATTCGCGCCGAATCGGGCATTCCGTCTGCTGCATGGACGCTCCAAAGCTCGTCGAAGCTTTCACGCACGCTCTCGGCGGTCGGAAAGCCGCAATCGACGAAATACACCTCGTCATATCTGTATACAGTTTCCGCGGCCGTGTCGGAATCGTTCAAACCGACCTTGCGTGTAGAAGTCTCGATGTTCTTGCGCAGCCAGACATTCTGGCCGATAACCTCGACTGGTTCCGGCGCTTCGCCAGTGCGCTCGGCTTTAACAATCATGTTTTCTCCTAACTCGCGGCTCTTGCCGCGTTGAACACTCTTTGACGTACAACTAATTGCTCTTCCATCTCCGCCGTCTTCATCCACCCAAAGTACGAACACACGCGGCGGGCAAGTCTCGGCGTTCTTCGTTTGTCAAATCGGAAAAACGCGCGGCGGAGACGCTTCCAAAGTCGCTTCCGCAAATCGACGTGCTTTGCCCAAATTCGATAACCCGCGAAATCGATTGGCTCAACGCCGTTATGCATGATCTTCCAAGGCTTAAGTTCAAGACCGAAGCCTGCGAGCACGTGAGCGATGAGCATGACTGCTCTTTTCAGCGCCTTTTTAGAGTTGCCAAGCAAATAGCCGTCATCTGCGTACCAGACCTGACAACCTACTAGATTCGTGCGCTTGCCGCGCCTTACCGTCCCAACGCCTTCGATTGCGTGGTAGGCGAACGAGATGACGAAAGCGGCCAGCCGCAGCGAAAGGTAACTGCCGAGAATGAGCACTTCGCCCATGGTTGATAGCAGCGTATAGAGCAGATAGAGCACTTTGTGGTTTCGCACGTAACGCGTTGCAAGCTCAAAGACCATCTCTGTTCGCATGGAGCCGTAACAGTTTCGTATGTCAACGTGGACGTGCAGTAGATAGCGCCGAATCGCCCGCTTGAGCTTACGCATGCCGAGGGCTGCACCCTTACCCTTAACGCCGCCGCTGACTTGCCAGAAGCCGACTTTAGCCGACAGCAGGGGCTCGAGCGCATTGACGCACAGGTAGTTGCAAACCTGGCGCTTGACACTCTCGACGCTGATTTCGCGCAACTTGCCTGAATTCGGGTCGTGCTTTACATGCGTGCTGATCGGCTCGAACTCCAGTGTTTCAGTTGATAATTCGAGCCATATAACGTCGATGAAGGACGATTCCGAGCCGTATTCCTCTTGAATTCGGTGCTCGTTCTTCCTGCCGGAATCGCCCTTCTTCCATTCCTCAAGCGCTTCTGCAACCTTTTGACGCGTGAAGACGTAGTTTTTGCAATAGGTTTTCAAATCCAAAGCTCTTTCTGTCTGTCATACGAGTTTTCGCCAGACGGCTACTAGCCCGCGAGCCTTGCGGACAAATTTCGCTCAGTTGAGCCAGGCTAGCCCGGTCGCGCCAGAAAGCGACGCGCCGGGTAGGCACGGTGCGAGAACTTTTGGTTCTTGTTTATAGACAGATTGCCGGGAAGCGATGTTCCAGTTCGCCCTGCCAGACCTCGTGTTCGCGTTCGCGTAGCGAAGACCAGCCTTCGTGCCGTTCCTCAGGTTGCCGAGGAACTGAACCAGACACCAGCGCCGCCCTCACCGTGTATCCCTGTTTGTTGCTAGAAAGAAGGGGGCCAACCCCCTCTCATGGCTACGCCATGATTCACCCCCGGCTGCGGCTGGTGGCAGAAAGCCGGGAAGCGATGTACCAGCTCGCCCAGCCAGACCACGTGTACGCGTGCGCGTAGCGAAGACCAGCCCGCGCGCCGTTCCCCAGGCAGCCGAGGAACCGAACCTCGCGAATAGTTCCCTTCACGGTCTGGTCGTTAACGTTTACGTAGTAATAATCTCCCGTGCCGGTTGTGGAGGAGCCGCCAACATCCTTTTCGAGGATTAGGCCGCACACCATCTGCAAGTTGAGCGTGTAGCCCTCTTTAAGCGGCATGCACGCCGCAGTTGCGACCACGCCGTCGGCAACAGCTCCCTTTTTCTCGTTGCGGCTGTCGGGGTTCACGGCGATTCCGAAGCCCGTTCCATCGCTCACGAACAGAGCGCAGCCCATGACTTCCCAAGCACCTGTTGCTGTCTCAACGCCGCCGATCTTGAACGGATGTTTGCCATCATTGGCAATCTGCCCATCCCCCACAAGCTCGTCGGTCGAGCCGGTGTTCCACGGCGAAGTTTGAACCCACGTATCAGTGGTAGTGGAGAACGCTTTTGCAACACGCATCAGCAGGGCAACGTTGCCGTCCGCAAGCGTCTCTTTGCCCTCAACTACCGCAGCATCGAACACGTCATAGGCGTTCGAGGCGCCACGGTCGGGACAAGAAGCCGCGTTGCTGGTTCCGTACATGAGGGCGCATCCAACCGGCAGCGAAGCGGCGATTGAAGCGGCAACGACGATACGCGTTGTATTGCTCTCGGCAATCACAGGATGGAACTGTACGTTGAAGTTTGAGCAGCCTTGAAAATCCACCTGCGAGGACTTGTTAAGCGTCTTGGTGAGCTGGTGAAAGTTGATATACCACTGGTCGTAGGCGCTCATGCCGCCATAACCCGTCGTGGCGCACTTTGTAATGTCTATAAGCGAATCGTGACTGATCGTGCGCGTCTTTAACGGCATACCCGAGATGGAACGCGGGTTGTTATTCGAATCCATAGATAGAGGGTATGACGGCGTAAGCATATACGGTCGCAGACTTCCATCAGGCAAGTATGCATCCGGGCACGCGACGGCACCGGTGAACTTCGTGTCGGAGACAGACCATAGGGCATCGCCGTTTTCAAGCGGCTCCCAAAGCTGCCACACCACAGGCGCAATCTCGTAGACGTTGTTCCCCTTACTGTTGTCGATGCGCGAGAAACCGTAATCCACCGAATCGATAGCGACAACCCACGGTGCGCCGTCGGGATCGGCACCCGCGTTCGCGGAGACGTGGAACCACGGCCCGCCCTCTGCATTACACGGATCTACGGCTGGAGTGGCTGCGGTGGCGGCAACGAACTTTGTCGCAGCAAGACGCTTTGCCGCAGCGCTCACGGGAATCAGCGCCGTAGGGCTTCCGGCGGGAACACGCCACGTGTAAATAAGCCCGGTCTTATGCTTGTCCACCATTGCTTTGATTGAGCTGTTTTTGTATCGTCCGGTCGCTTCATCACGCTCAAGAGCTTTCACGTCGGCAAGCTTGCCGATGGCTGTTGCGATGGAAGCAAGGCCGTCTTTCAGCGCTTCATCTGTCGGAAAGTTATAGTCCATGCCAACTCCTAACTAACTGTCATATCGACGATAACAGGGCGCGTGTCCCCGTTCTCGTCTGTGATTCGCTTGAAATAAAACTGTCTGTCTGCGCTCACGGAGCCGCGAGCTTCCTCAGCTGCTTTACGGGCGTCCGCAGTCGCCTGATCCGCGCTGTCCTTGGATGCTTTCGCCGCGTTTGTCGCGGCAATCGCCGCATTGGTTGCGGCGTCTGCGTTCGTTTTGGCTGTATTTGCCGCAGAAGCGGCATCCGTGGCGCTCTTTGTCGCGGCGTTCGCCTTGCCCGTCGCGGTGTTGGCCGCGTCCGTGGCGCTCTTGCAGATGTTGACCGCAGCGTTAGCGTTATTCAGCGCCTTGCCAGCGTCAGTGACGGCCTGTTCGCCCTTGGTGACGGCGGTTTCTCCACGCCTGATAAGGTCATCAATCGCGTTGTCCCAAGACTGCGCGGGTTGCTGACCATCTTTGGCGCTGCGCAGGATGTCCAGTGCGAATCGCTCCGTCTGCGCAAGGAAATCGCCCTTGACGATTTCGAAATACGCTTCGTCGGTGTAGCCGGGAACGCTTGCAAGCTTGGATTCATCGCAAACGTAGGTAATCGTATTGCCACTGGCCGTGGCGCTGCCACGGTAATAGTGGATTCGGTCGGGCAATCGGGCAACCAAATAGGCGCTGTACCCAGACAAAGACAGCTCGCCGCCGTTGTCGTAGATAAGCGCCTTGATGGTTGTTCCGCCGCCCTCGCCTTGCGCGATTCGAATGCAGTTGTTCCCGCATCCGCGTTTGTCGACATCAAGCTCGATGGTCTGTGTGTTCATCGGGCATCACCGTCGACCAGCATCCACTCGCACGCCAAAATCTCGTTTCCGGTCATCTTTCCGATCGCGTCGGCATAGGCAATCTTGAACAGGTTAGGTCGATGCTTGATGTTTGCGTACATCTCGATTTCGCGGCAGAAAGCCTTGTGTTCGTCTGAACCGATGCGCAGCTGCGAGCGACCGGTGGGAAGCCCATCATCGCCAAGTTCGGGTTCGCCGTACTGCGCGATAAGCTCATCGCGGCGTTTTAGGTACTCAAGCGCCTCTGCACGCAAAACCCTCGTATTACGTGCGGCGGCATAGCCTACGATGTCGCGGCGGTCAAGAAGCGGCTCGAGCGCAATAAGCATCTGCTCCATCTGGGTATTGCTATATTCATCGGGGATGATGTTCTCGATTTCGATGCTCTGCTTGCTTTCCGTAACGCTGGCACCGAGCGCGGTTGCCAGAGATTCGATTCCTTTATCCATTGACCTTCACTTCCTCCACAATCGGTGCCGAATCGTCAAGCGCGGCGATTTCCGCGGCAACGTCTGTGACGCTTTCCTCTACAGTCTTGTATATGGCATAGCCACTCGCAGCGTAGTAATCGAGCATGTGTGGTTGGACGTAAAACGAGATTCCATCCTTCTCAACTCTGAACGTGGTCATTCCATACCTCCTTATAGCGACGTGATCATTAGTCCGTGGTCGAAAGTGATCGTCCAATTTGTCCAAGTCATAGACAGGTTTTGGCAAAGGCCGGACACGTTATACGTTCCGGTCAGTTGAAGATTTGTCCACGAGCTTTTCAGGTTCCCGACGAGCGTGACGCTGCCGCTCATGCCGGTCTTACAGGAGACGTACTCGCCACGGTCTTTGTATTCGCCGACGCCGATCCAGTCATCGGTGAGAAGGCAGATGCACCCTTTGCCAGCGAGACGCGCGCCATACACCTTGGACTTGGTGTTGTAGTTGTTGAATCCGACGTAGCCCGTAATGTCCTCAGCTGTGCCGCCGTATAGGTATCCGTTGGCCATTGCTGTGTAGCAGGTGCCGCCGCCGACGCTGAAACCGTCTGTACCTATGTAGAGACCAGAGGTGTTCGAATCGAGCGTAAGCTTATATCTATACAATTTGTTGTTATCGATTGATAGTCCGCCGATGACACCATAGGTTGTCTGGAAATAGCCGCTCGTCAGATTCCAGTAGTTCTTCCCCTGACCGTCACCGATTGTTCCACTCTTGAGGTATGTCGCATTGACGTACAGCTCACCGTTGGACATGTAGATGCCTTTGTTTGCTCCGTCGTTGGTGAGCCGATTGAAGATCTCTTGCTGCTTGAGGCTCTCGTCGAGCTTGTCGACAAGTTTTCCCGCATCGGTCTTAGCCACCTCTTGCGCAATCATGCTCGTCGCCTGTCGCGCTACCGCAGCATAGACGTTTACCGCTGATGAGTAGCTTGCATAGGCGCTCTTATAATCCGACATGGCGGCATTCAGCGCCTCGGCTGTTGAGCAGTTTGTGACATCCGAGATGGCTGACATCAGGACATCGAACGCTCCGCCCTCGCCGAACGCGTTGTTGTACCTCGGCTCTAAGACTTGCGACTTGAACTGGATCTGCAAGTTTTTGTTTGACGACAGCGATTTGTGTTGTGCAGATAGGTCTTCTTTATCTTTCTGCACGGTCTGGAGAATCTTATTTACGGCAGCTTTCTCCGCCTCGGTGACGATGCCGTCTTTGGCGATGTCATCAACCGTCTTGTCGAGGCTGCTTATCGTTTTGTCTAGTTCCTCGTTCCTTGCCTGGAAGTCTTTCCCCAGATGCTCGATGTCTTTTGTGTTCTGCGTCATTCCACCGTGCAGATCTTCGATAACGCCATCGACAGTCCAGCCGCCATCGCCGTATTTGGCATTTGGCGAAAGCTGGAATTCGCCTGTCTCCAAGTCCCAATAGTTCGCGCCCACCTCGTCGGTGAGCAAGCCCGCGCGGATGCGGTCTGCTCTCATCGTTCCTGCGTTGATGCAATCGGCGCTCACCTGTGCGCCGGTTATAAACGTTCGCCAATTCCATTGGCCGTCGCTTGTAAGATTTGCGGCAAGGCGGATGCCCATGCCGTTGATGTTTACCGCCCACATGCCGGACGTTGACTTGAGCGGCACGCCTGTTTCTGCATCCAGCGGCACGTTGGAGTAGATCACGCCAAGCTCGAACGTCTCGACCTTGTAGGTGCCGACGGCATTGAACGCCTTGTTGAGCGCCGCCATGAGCTGGTTGAGCCACGAGACGGACGTGCCAGCCGCCGCATCGTAGTTAGCCCGCTGATTGCTGCCGCTCTTGAGCTGCTGCGCCATTGACTGAAAGATGTCGGCCAGATCATCGGTTAAGTTGCCGAACGCAACCGTGGCATCGCCGGTCACCAAGTCGCGGGTCAGCTTCGAGACGCGACCCTTGAGCCTGATTCCCGCAGCGGAGAAGCCCTTGTCGATGATCGCCACGCAATCACCGACAGCAACGCTTTCCCAATCTCGACCGAAAGCAAATAGGTCGATCACGCTTGCTTCATAAGAGACGGTCGGCGTTTTGGCTCGATCAAGGTAATCGTTCGTCTCGGCAAGAAGCTGCGCCGCGTCCTCGCATTGCTCGTTAATGTAAACGTCCACCGCAGGCGCGATGCCGCCGTTGCCGTCGGGATGTCCCCAAACCTCGGTTGCGGACGCATCCTCGACGTAATCCTTGCCGCCATTTATATCGCCGAAAGTCAAGCGCCGGCCATAGCCGCCGCCATCCGTCTCAACACCCTTGCCGTAACCGTAAACCCTCGTCTTTGGGTTGGCGCCGCCGGTCTTGCGCTTGATGCTTATCAGGTCTTTAGTCCAGGTGAATCTCTTCGGGCTTTGCTGGTTGCCGCGCGTAGCCACCACACGCACGTATCGGTGCGTGACCTGCACGCCGTCCGTTACGATGACGGTTTCAAGCTCGCCGCCCCATGTTTTGAGCAGATCGCTCAAGCCCTCGCGGACTTTTACATGATAGAAGGTATGCGATGCGCTGCCGGGCAGGTCGCAGTCACCGACTTCCCAACGGGTACCCGCGAGTATTGACGTGAGCGCCACAGTCACGCTGCCAGACGGCCGCTTGTCCTCAATGTAGTCATCCCACGTCTCGTTGATGGAGTTGATGCACGTGACGCTGGTATATGGCTTGCCGCTGTCATCGTGCAGACGCTCGATTTCGTCGACTATGTGCTCGTGCACAATGCCTTGTCGGTCAACCCAGACAAGGTACTCGCCCTTGCCTAAATCCTCGTCGCACCTGATCTTAAGCTCGTCGGTGCCGTCCGTTGCGTCCTCATGGGTCGCTGCGGTGTAGGTGAGCCGTCCGAGATTAGCGCCGAAACGGCTGAAGCGGGTGAAGTTGACCTTCTTTGTTAAAGCCATCTTTCCTCCCATTCCAGCACCGCAGAGCCGCTAGAAATCTTGATGTGCGCACGGTCTTTAATGCTGAAAAAGTCGCTCATGATGTTGAGCTGAGCGACAGAGCCGTTAACGGTCACATGCTCTTTGTCGAAATCCATGCGAACGACGCTCGAAGCCGTAAACGGCTGGACAACCTCGACGAACTCGGCGGTGTCGGTGTTGGTGATGCGCCAAGAGCTGCAAGCGCCGGGCTTTGCCGTCACGGTGAGCGCCGCAGGCAACGTGCCGCCGACGGCGAACGATGCTGCGCCGCCCACATCCATACGGCGATGCTGACCGTAATAGTCGGGGTCGCCGATGTGGAACGTAACGGTTGCCTGCGGGCAATCGTCGGTGATCTCGTCAAGGTCGGTTGCGCCGCTAACGATCGCCATCAAATAGCGCGTTGGGTCATCGGGCAGATAAAGCGGCGCCGGTTCGTCAGACCAGAGCAGCGCCGCCAAATCATGCCGCACCTTCTCCACCTCTCGGCGATGCTCGGCGCGAAGCTGCATATCAACTTGCAAATCATACCCAGAGCGCTTCGCTCGCCTGAAATACTCGCCGCTTCGTCCGGGTGCGTCCTCAAACTCAGCCGTGACGCTCGCCATTATCGGGCGGCGGATTCGGCATGAAACAAGCGAAGACAGGTCGTGCCCGTTGAATACGATGCTGTCACTTTGGTTTCGCTTACGCTTAAGCTCCAACGGGCACCCCCTTCTGCTTTAACCTGCTGGCAATACCAGCTCCGATCTGCTGACCCGTTGTATACGCATCCATGCTGTTTGCAACGGTAGCGTTGACGGTCACGTTCACCTGGACTCCGCCGCCAAAGCCGCCTTTTAGGCGGTCGAGCAAGCGAGAAATGCCCGCTTCGACACTCTCTCTGACGCTTGTGCGTAGCTTGGCATCGGGCGCGACGTGTTCCAGTCCAGCTTCGCCAACGCCGATAATCGAAGGCTTGTCGAAGGATGCGCCCTTTGCATACCAGTTGACGCTGATGGACGGCAGTTCCACAACGCCACCGATGTCACGCCAGCTGACGTGGAAATGCGGCAAGCTGATATGCGGCAAGCTGATGCGAATCCCGCTGAACGCCCCCTGAATCCTGCCGGGGATGCTGCTGACAAAGTTCCAGGCATCGTTGATCGGCGAAGTGATATTGCTCTTGATGGTCGAAAAAACGCCAGCGACCTTGCTGCCAAGGCCGGGAAAGCCCAGCTTCTCGCCAATCACGTTGCCGGCGTTGATTGCGCTAGCCTGCGCGTTAGACATCTTCGTTTGGATGTTGTCTTTTATCGCGTTGAATGCCGTTGCCGCCTGTTGCTTCGCGCTATCCCAATCGCCGCTGAGTGCTGATTTCAGGGCGGAAGACGAAGCGGACGCTACGGTTTTACCTGTTTGCATATCGTTTTGTATGGTGTCCCTGATACCGCCGAAGTACGTTGCCGCCCCGTCCTGCAAAGACTGCCACTTTTCGGAAGCGTCGCTTTTAAGCTGCTCCCATTTTTCTGAAGCTCCCTGGGCGATTTCAGAAGCCTTCGAGGTAACGGCTTCCCTTGCTCCTTCAATCTTCTCTGAAATAGTGGACTTCACGTCCTCCCACTTCTCAGAGGCACCGTCCTTGATTTCCTGCCATTTTTCGGAAGCCCCGGTTTTAAGGTCATCCCATTTCTGCTTAGCCCCGCCGACGAAATCGGAGATGCCACCCGTCACCGTAGACCAGACACCGCCGAAGAAGTCAGCCGCACCGCTGAAGAAATCGCAGACACCTTGCCAGGCTTCCTTCACGCCGCCGCAGAAGCCCTCCCAGGCTTGCTTACCCTCGTCGGTGGTCGTGACCCACGTGACGATTGCGGCCACGATCGTCGCGATAAGGCCGACAACAGCCATTATCGGGTTTGCGGAAAGAACCGCACTGAAAGCTTTGAAACCAGTCGATGCCGTCTTAATGCCGGATGCGAAAGCGGGCAGGCCGCTAACGACCTTGCCGACACCCGTGGCCACCACGCCAAAAGCGATACCGCCTTCAATAAGCTTGGCGGCAAGCTTTTTCTGCTCAGGCGTAAGGCTCTTTGCCCACTCGCCAAAAGATTTCAGCGCCCCCGCCGCATCCTCGACAACGGGCGCGAACTGCTCGCCGATATCGGCACCTGCGATGGTGATATCCTTGATTGCACCCTTCGTCTTGTCGGCGGCTGTGGTTGTCTCGTCCTTAAGGCCGTCCACGAACCCTGCGGCATCATCAATGGAGCCGCCAAGGTTGCTCATGTTGATTCGCCCTGATTCAGCAGCGTCGATGAACGACGTTGCCGCCTTGCTTCCGAACAGGTCGAACGCCTGCGCCGTGGCTTCAGACTGCTTGGCCGGGTCTTGCAAGTCCTGAACCAATCCTTTGAGCATATCGCCCATATTGGTTCCCTCTTTGGCGCAGTTCGCCGCGGCCTTCTTCAAACCGGTAAGCATGCCATCGACCGGGACGCCCGCCGCTTCGAAGTTGCCCATCAGGGTAATCGAATCTTGCAGGCTCAAGCCCATCTCGCGGAATGTGGCACCGTTGGTGTTGACTCCACTCGTGAGGGCGTCGACGCTAACGCCGGTAGCGGTGGATACGCTGGCAATGTGATCGAGCAGGTTGCCCGTCTCGCTCTGGTCAACGTTCCATGCCTTCATTGACATCGACACGTTCTCAACGGACTTGGAAACGTCTGAATCGGTCACCTTCGCAAACTTGAGGAACTTGGTCGAAATTTCGTCCAACTTGTCACCGGTAACCTGAAAGTGCGTGTTCACATCGCCGACAGCTTGTCCAACGGTGTTGAAGTCTCCCGGTGCCTGGGCTGCAACGCTCTTGACGCTTCGGCGTATTTCCTCAGCGGCATCGCCAATCGCACCAGCGCCCTTGATTGCGATGTTCTCGCCTTCCTCAAGCTGGGTGAAAGCTCCGTAGGCAGCGGTGGCAACGCCGCCGAAAATGGCGGTCGACTTGGTTCCGACGTTGCTGATCTTATCACCAGCACTCTTGAGCTTGCCGGCGTTGTCCTCGATGGTCTGCCCAAGCTGGTAAAGCTTGCCCTTGGACGCTTCAGCTTCGGTCGAGACCTCCTTGATCTGCCTACCGTAGCTCTCCAAGTCCTTCTCGCAGGACATGATGGAGCGCTGTAGCTGCTCATATTGTCGCTGCTCCTGCTCGGTGAGCTGCTGCCCGCTCTGTTTCTTAGCGTCAAGCTCGGCAAGTGCGGACTTGTAAGCGGTAAGGCGGTCTTTAGTCTCGTTGTACGCCTTGTTGAGCGAGCGAACCTTCTGCTCAAGCAGCTCGGTGTTGCCGGGGTTGAACTTCAGCGCCTTGTTGATGCCCTTGAGGTCGCTTTGTGTAGCCCTGGAATCGGTCTGAATCTTCTTGAGCGCCGATTGCAGCTGCGTCGTGTCCCCGCCAAATTTGATCGTCAGACCCTTGTAGCTTACAGCCATACCGTCACCCCCTAAATTGTCAAAGTGCGCGGTAAGCGCATCGAATTGCGCACCGAAAGCGGTGCGCAAGCGCGTTGCGTTTATCCGAAGAAAAATGCTTCGCCCTCCGACGCGGCCTTGTCATCGTCAGCGTGCGCCACGGCATCGTTGACGAATTCATGCAACTCCATCACGTGCATCACCTGCTCATACGTCAGGCATTGCAAATCTGAAATAGTCAGGCCGCATTGCTGGGCGTTGTATATGTATAAAGCGCCGGCATCGTCCTTAAGCTCATGCGGCAGCTCCGGCATCGGCGTTCTCGGCGGTCTCGGATGCCACTCGCGTGGCGGAGCGAAAGTAGTTCTCCTGAATCAGCTCCCACACCTTGCTAGACCAGCTCTCGTCCGCTGACAGGTCAAAAGCCTGCTCTGGCAGCGCTTCAAGCCAAATCTTGAATCCGGAAACGTTCTTGTCGGCCGTCTTGCAGAAAGCCCAGAAGAATTGAGCCATGGACAGGAACGGAGGAACATCATTGGTTTCGATACCGTCCATAATCTCGGAAAGACCGTCGTTGATGTCCTTCGCGCGGGTGTGCCCATTCTCTTTCATATAGCGGAACTCGCCGTTGTAGATGATCGGCGTGAAAGCCGTAACGGCAACTGGGAACTCCCTATCGCCGATCTTGATAATGCCCTCCATTGCTACTCAACCGTCCCGAAAACGGTAGATGCGTCAAGCTCTGCGGGCTTAAAATCAACCTTAACTTTCTCGAAGAACTTATCCCAATCGGAATTGTCGCTGTAACCGTCGTAATGGCATCCTCGCCAGCCGGAAGGCAGCACGACGGGCTTCCACTCGAAATCAATGTCGAGCTGCGTGATGTCTAGCTTATCCTCAAGGGTCTTGGCATCCATGGACGGCTTGGAAGCCTTGCACATCAGATAGCAGCGGCGCTTGCCTACTGTCTTGCCGCTCTGTTGACACATGAGCGCAAAAGGCATCGGGTCTTTGTCAGCGGTGCCCAGAATATGGCCTGTTTCGTCGATGTCGTAGCCGGAAATCAGCGCGAGCATCTTTCGAAGTTCTGGCGTGGATTCCATGTCTCGAACTGACATGGTGCCGTTTCCGCCGTTGTCGTGGTTATCGTCAATCCACACTTCGTCATCGCCGTAAGCTTTAGCGTTCTGCACGCTCGGCGTTGCCTTAATCTCAACAGTGCCAGGAATGTGGTATGGCTTCAGATAAGTCAAAGCCGCTACATCGACGCAAAGCGCAAGGTGTAGGTTCTTAACGCCGAAAAATCCGTTTCGTGGCATATCTATTCCTCTCAATCCTCGGTAACGTCGATCTCGTATGCCGTCTCGACCAGCTCATCACCATCGAGCGGCGTTACCGTTTTGCTGTAATTAAACTCGGCGGCATCGAGCGCCGCTTCGAACCGCTTCTCGAGCTCGTAATCACGCTCGCGCACATAGAGCGCCACATCGTAGGGCATCCAGCGAAGCCATCCCACGTTGTCAGCGCTCGCGCTCTCGCCGTATCCCGCTTCTATATCGATGTACGGTGGCGCCGGGAACTCGCTATCGTGAAAGCCCCCGTTAGCCCATGGCAGGCCAAATCCGTCTAGGAGCTGTGCCAAGTCGGTTATGCTACGCATTCGCACCCTGGCCGAACTCAGCCGCGACCTCCTCGTAAACGCCTTCGATCACATGGTCGCCAGCGACGAATCCGGGGTAAGTCCCGTGTTGGTTCTTGATTGTGTGCCCCTTCTCAAGCAGATGTGTCAAAGATGCTTGCTTGTTGTAAACCGTGCAGCTCGTCCCAGTGATGTCGCTGTCGACATGGCATGACCACGCCTTTGCGTAGCTTCCGCCGTGTCGTTTTTTCTTGCGGCTGCGCTGCTTCAGGAGACGAACGGCTTTTTGACCCGCAGCCTTGACGCTCAACTCAAGCTCGTGGGTGTCCTCGTTCATGACCTCTTCGAGCGAATTTACGATGATCGAATCGAGGTCATCGATCTTGATGTAGTCGCTCACCGGTTGCCTACTTTCTCGACAAGGGTTAGGCGCACGTTATCGACGTTCGAGACCACCGCCGAATCGACGGCGTAGCGGATGCCGCCGAACTCGCAGAGCCTTTCACCGCTGTAGGCGCACGCGCGAACAGTGATGACGGCCTGCGGTTTAACTCCTGCCTGCGCGGCGGCGTAATACGCCGTCTGGCTGATGCCGTACACATTGCAGGGAACACGGCGGCAACGCTCCTTTTTGTGCGAAACGCCCAATTCGTCGCGCTCGGAGACGGTTGCAATCAGCGTGCAAACGCCAGCCCACCCGCTCATACGGCATCACCGCCGTTGTACTCCGAATCGCCGCTCATGCTCGTGAGCATGGTTTCGAAGGACTTCATGAAGCGTTCGGAATCGGGATTATCCATGCCGAAGTTCGCCTTGACGTAGACCTTTATCGCAAGTCGAACGCGCCCGTCCGAATCGTCGTGCGCCTTGGCATCCGCTACGCCGCCCGCAACCAACTCAGCGCGGGCGGCTTCGATAACGTCTGAAATCTCTTCGTCGAAGTCGGTTACGAAAGCCGGGATGCGAAGCGCGGCGCGGCACGCATCCAGCAGCTTGCCTTTAGCCTTTACGGCCATGCCGCGCCACCTCCTTAAGCCTGCTTGATGGTGAGTTGCGCGAATGCCTCCGGCACGGTAAGCACACCGTCAAACAGAACATAGCCGTCGAAGCAACGCTTCTGGGTGCGCGGCTGGACGTAGGGCGTAATGTCGGGCCCGTCGAAGATGTTGCCCTTGAACAGGTCGGGGAAGCCGGCCTTAATCACGTTGTCGGCAATGGAATCGTCCTGCTTTACGACCTTGCCGAAGATTCGACCCTGAACAGTCGGGTCATCGGTGGCCTCGTTTGCGAAATAAGAACGCCCGTTGGCATCCTCGAGCATGGCGATCTGGTTCCAGATAGTGTAGTTGTTGGCGTAGACGATGATTCCCTTAGCCGCCGCATTGCCGTAAGAGCGGAGCAGGCTCAACATCTTCACGATGTCGGCCTTGGCGAGCTTCTTTACTGCCGCCGTCTGAATCTTGTTAGCGGTCGCGATGCCGTATGTCTCATCGTCAAGCTTCTCATGAGTGAATGCGTTGCAAGCGACAGACAGACGGGAGGAAGTCTCGGAAATGATGTACTGCTCGAAGCCGGAAAGCGACTGAGTTGCCATCTTTCGGGACATCTCGACGGTCTTCTTAATCTCCGATCCTACGAGCGGCACGGTATCGAAGTCGTTTTCCTCGATGTCGGCAGGTGCTGCGCCCTCGTCGGTCTTGGCGGCATCACCCTTCTTGATGGACTTATGGCGCGGGAACTCGACCTGACCCGACATGTTCGTTCGGCTGATGTCACCGAAGAGAACGGCAGTGTTGTCGATAAGGGAAATGATCTCGTTCTGCACGGCCACGGGAACGAGGGATTCGGTGTTGGCCGTGGTCATGGTGAACTCGGCTCGCCGCTCGATTGCGTGGCGCTGAGCGGCACGCTCGGCATCGGTAAGCGCGGTGCCGCCGATAAGCTGGATGCCGGAACGCTCGGCAAGACCCTTAGCCCATGCGCGGCGCTCGGCTGCGTCGTAGTCGGTCACGTCATATGCAGTGCCGGGGATGCCAGCGACGTTGGCGGAACGCGCCAGCGGCACGGAATCCACGCGCTGGGCGCGTCCCGCGTCGATGGCGGCGCGGGCGTTCGCGACGGCGGCGTTGCGTGCCTGCGCCGCCTGTGCGGTCTGGGCGGTGCGCTCGTTAATCTGGTCGGTCAGCTCGGCCATGCGGGCTGCATCCTCTTCCGTCGGTTCAGTACCGTCAGAATACTGGTCGACAAGCGCTTGCAGGTCGTTAAGAAGTTCCTCAAGTGTCATTGCTAGTTACCTTTCTTCGCATTGGTAATTGCCAGGCACGCTTTTGCTCGAAGCAACGCGCCCTTCCTTCGCGCAAACTCCTTGCGCGACTGCTCAATCACTCCGTTGAGCAGGTTTCTTGCACTAATCTCCGTGTTCGGGTCTGCCGGCAGGCTCACGGCGCTCACGTCGTAGACCTTCTTAACGCGGGTGATAGTCGTTGTTCGGGTTTCGCGGTCGTACTCGTCTGCCGCAATCATGAAAGCCCACGACATGCGGGTAATAAGCCCGTTGGTAATCTCTTCGTAAAGGTCGCGTGCCGCCTGCGAACCAGACAGGTCGGCGGCGACGAACAGCCCGTGCTCGTCAGGCTCGACAATCAGCGTCCCGTTGCTCATTCGCGCAAGAACCTTGCCGGAGTGGTCGAACTGCATGATTACGTCGGTCATGTCCGCATCGGCAAAAGCCGTAGGCGCGATGATCTCGCGGTACTCGTTTCCGTCGAAGTCCTCAAACAACACGTAAGGGTCATCGAATGTCGAAGCGTATCCCTCGACGTAGTACTCGGTATCAAAGCGTTTCTCGCGCTTCCCATCATCAGCGCCAAGCAATCGCACCATGACTGGCATTGCGCGGTATTGGCGCTCATTCGGTTTGGCTGGCATCTTCACCACCGTCTTTCTTGCCGTCGATTGCGGCTATGTTCGCGTTAGTCTGGGCAGCAACCGCCGCCTGCTCGGATGTGTGCTGGCTGATTAGATCGAGGTCGATGTACTCGCCGCGAATAACATGACGTTCGCCGCCCGGATAGCTCGGCGATTGGAAGACCTCGGCAACCTGGTTGCCGCACCAAATCCCTCGGTCGAACAGCGCCGTCGAAACGTTGAGCTTCGTCTGGTTGCTCGCGAACTCAAGACGGTTCGCGCTGAACATAATCGAGTTGCCGTGGGCAATCTCGTTCGGCGTGAACGTCATCGCCGTTAGCACGTACCCGAGCTGGATGGCGAAGACCTCGGTACGCCCCTCGTAAAAGGCGTTGTACGTGTCCTCGTCGGCCTTGTTCATAACGATGTCTTCGCTGGATCCGAAGAAACGATAGGCCGCTTTTTCTATGCGCTCCATTTGCGCAGCGTCAACGGTGTAGTTCTGTGGCGCAATCTGCTTGACCTCTTGATATTTGTTGTCGTAAACGACGATACCGCCGGCGTTCGAAGCTCCCAGCTGCGCATTGAAATCTTGTGCGGATTTCCTCGTGTCTTCCGGGTTTCGGTTTTGCGAAAGTTTGCCGATGAAGCGCACCGCCGCGCCCTGCTCGATAGCCGTTTTCTCGGCTTCCTCTTGAGCGTGAATCAAATCAAGCGTCGGATTGAGCACGTTGGTACCGTCACCGAACAGATCGCTCTTGAATTGATGTCGCGTCATAACGCCGATGCGCGACCACTCGATCAAGGTCTTATCGCCGCCGGGAAAACGGAGCTCAAGCCACAAAGAGCCGTCAACGTCGTAGGCTTCACACTGGCTCGGCAGCACTGGGTAATAGCCAACGGACGTGATTCCGTCCCCGCCGTCAACAGGGACGATTAGGCACGTGTCGCAAACGTCAAGTATCGTTGAGACGCGATGCAAGAACTGCGGCGTTGTCATCCACGGGTTCGGTTGCCACTGCAAAGAACGCGTCCATTGCGGTTGCGCCGTTCCTGAAATCTCGGGACGGAGCTTTGAAGCATGGTCGGCGTTTCGCTCGATTATGGAACGTGTCAGCTCGGCTTCGTAGATGCCGCCAGACCATGACGTGAAACGCGGAGCGTACGCCGTGAACGTCTGAAAATAGCCATCCACGGCCTGCATGATCGGCTTATGGAACACGGCATCGAACATCGAGCGGAAAAGCGTTGGTTTTCGCAAGTTTTAACCTCCAATCATGCTTTTGTAATCGTCCATCATGTCTTTGAGCACAACAAACGCGTCGCACTCAGCCGCCCAAGCATCAATTCGATTGCGCGGGTCCTGATTCTTCTTGTCGGGCGCGATGTTTCCGTTCGCGTCGTTTCTGATCATCACGTTGGAGCGGCACCATTCCGCTATAGGGTTCTGGTTATCGACGATGCGGTTTTCCTTGTAGAGCGCCCTAAGCTCCTTCATCGGCATGGACAAGGTTTGCGCACCCTGTATTACCTTTTTGAAGTTGTCAGCGCCGAAATAGCCCTCGTACGCTTCAACAGTCGGAACGTCTCGCATATGCCACGGGTCATAACCACATGCGACCGAGTAGATGCCGTACTTTTCCTGAATCTCAGTGACCCAATCCAGCACGTCGCGCTTGTCGATGATCGGCGTTGCAGACGTTCTGAGCAGCCCACGGGCAATCCAGGCATCGTAGGGCACACCGTCTCGACCTCCGCGCCGTCCCTCGGCTTCCGCCTGTTCCAAAGCGCGAAGCGGAATCCACGCCATGTGCATTGCGTATATATGCTCGTCGTTCGGGCGCATCATCAGCAGGCACGCCGCCGTTAGGTCGGTCGTGTCCGAAGCGTCCACGCCGAGAACTGCGTAAGAAAAAGACCCGTCGGACGGGTCGAACGTGGCTTCGTTGTGAATCTCAGACCATTTGAGCCAGGCTTGGCTCTGGTTCTCAATGAGGTTGAAGTCTTTTACCAGCAGCGTCGGCAAGAACGTCGGGTCATCGAGCGCCTTGGAGACGTTTTCCCTGAGCGATTTCAGGGACTTGATTGTTCCAAGCCCGGGATTCGCCTTAATCCAGCACTTCTCGTCTTTCCATTCCTCGCGCTCGTCAAGCTCGAAAATGAAAGCGATGAAATGCTCGGCTTTTTCGCCGGATGCTTCGCCGTTCAGCCATTTGGTGGCGTATTCGTACTGAGCATCAAAAATGCCGCCGCGCACGAATCCGTTGGTCGTGATCTCCAAAACCAGCGGTTGCCTACGGGCGGAAATACCCTGAATCGTCAAGTCGTAGAGGTCGCGGTTTCGCATGGCTGCGAGCTCGTCAACGATAGCCCCTGAGATGTCCAAGCCGTCAAGGTGATTCGTGTTGGCGGAAAGCGCCTTGATTGACCCCATGTTGAGGCCGCAGTAAAGGTCACTCACGCGCTTTCGCACGTGCTTTGCCAGCGCCGGTGAGGTCATCACCATTCGCCAGGCGTTGTTGAAGCCCTTTGCCGCCTGATCGTGAGCCGTAGCCACGTTGTAGACTTCCGGCGCACCCTCGTCATCGTTAATGAGCAAGTCAAGCTCGATAGCCGACGCAAGCGCGGTCTTGCCGTTCTTTCGCCCCATAATCCAGAGCACTTCGCGGTATTGGCGCAAGCCCTCGGCATCCACGAAACCGAAGATTACGGAGAGGATGGCCAACTGGAAAAGCTCGAGCTTGAACTTGCGCCCAAGCTTTCCGCTCGGAAGTCGGCAAAACGTCTCGATGAAGGTGACGTGCTTCGCCGCGAACTCTTCGCGGTAATGGTACGGATAGAGCGGATCGGTGTTATCCAGGTCGCGCAGCACGCGCTCCGCGAGCTGATGCATCTTCTCGCAAGCAGTGATCTCACCGTTGAGGATGCCACCGAAGTAGCTTCGTATCGCCTGCTCGCAGTGACCAGCGCCGCTTCGCTTCTTAGCCGCCGAAGCGCGTTTCATTGAGGTAGTCAATGAGCGCATCGCCTGCGGTGCTGCCGGACGGCATCATGTCGGTGAGCTGCTTGATGCCGCGCGAGAAGGTCGTGAACAGCTTGTTGTAGGCGCTGAAACCCGGATGCTCCCGCAGACCGGATTGACCGCCGCCGTTGTCATATTCGGTGAAGATGCTCTCGTACATCAGCTCGCGGCGGGCTTCGTCAAGCTTGACCTTCAAGAACGCAATGTTCGACATCAGCGGAAGCACGGCGCTTCGTTTCTCGTCCGGAATCGCGTCCTTGGTGAGCCGTTGGAGCTTTTTCAGCTCGCTTTGGTATCGGCTCTCGATGGAAGCGGTGCGCTTCTTCGGGGGACTTTCCGTGGCTTTGGATAAAAACCTGTTACTTTCGCATACTCCACGATTTCCCACAAGACCACCCCACTTTCAAAAACTTCTGCGCGTTCTTTTCTCTCTTGCGGCATTGGTCCTATCCCCACGGTATGTTTGATTTTGACCGGGGGGATAGAGAAGCGCTGCGAGCTGCCGTTTTGCATAAAATTATGTCGGCTCGTCTCAATGTGTCGGCTCTGTGTTTTCGTCTGTCAGCGAAACCAAGTTGCCGTCCTCGTCAAAGCGCAGCCCTTGCCTTGTGCTGCCCTGCCTTGCCCAGCCGTGCACCTTCTTGTGGCAAAGGTCGCACAGGCTTACAAGGTTGCGAGTGTCGGTCGCTATGTTCGGATCGCTGATGTTCGATGGTGTTAGCTCGATGATGTGATGCACCATCGTTGCTGGTGTTGCGATGCCAGCCTTAAGGCAGTGCTGGCAAAGATAGGCGTCGCGCTGCAATGCAAGCTCTCGCGCCTGTTCCCAATCGCGCGAATGGTAGAAGCGGTAAGAGAAGCCCTTAGCCATTGCGCGACCTCCAACAAAAAAGGGACGCGACCCAAGGCCGTGTCCCTTTCTGATAATCCACCGTACCGAAATATAACGCAAACCGAAAAGTGATGACAAGTACCAATCTCAAATATCTTTGAGCGCAGCAAAGCCCACCTCGTCGATATAGCGGAACCCAGTGTTACAAAGCTCCCTACACCATTGGCGCGAGCACTGCATCACATCGGCAATCTCGTCCCATTGCATCGCTTGGAGATAAGCCATGCACAGCGCGTCGGCGTAGCGGTTGCCCTTGAGCTTAGCCAAGCCGCCGCGATTGTCAGCACCGTAGAGCAGCACGCACGCTTCGTCCACCTCGGCTTGGCTGTCCGCGATCCTCCTTTCCAACCTCCCCTCAAAGTCGATACGCCCGTTAATCGCATCCATAGGGTCTGAGCCACCACCGCCGCCGCCCGTGCTGTAGCTCTGCGCCTTGGCTCCCTCGCGAGCCTTAAGGCGGGCTAGCATCTCCTTTGCATGTTCGATGCTAGCCACCTCGTCACGGATGCGCTCGAAGTATTCCTTGGCATCCACAAAGCATCAACTCTAGTCGATACCCGTAGAGCCGAAGCCGTCGGTACCGCGCTCACTGTCGGTCAGGCTATCAACCCCGACAAGATCGCACGGCACGAACGGCATAACGACCATCTGGCACACGCGCGTACCCTTGGGAAGATACACGGTATCGCAGCTGAGGTTGACCAGCGGTGCGTGCACCTCGCCACGGTATCCGCTGTCGATAACACTTACGCTGTTGCGCAGTGTCACGCCATAGCGAGCGCCAAGGCCGGAGCGCGGGAAGACCAAACCGACACAGCCGCTCGGAATCTCGCAGGCAAAGCCAAGTCCGCAGACCGCGCTTGCGTTAGGCTCAAGCCTTACATCCTCGGTGATGCACAGGTCGAAGCCCGCATCGCCGTCGTGCGCGTAGGTCGGCATGACCGTTCCGTCTGCCAGGCAAACGTTCATCTTTCGTCCGTACATGTCAGCTCCTAAAAGGGAATGTCTTCGTCGTACAAATCCGGACAGGTCGCGGCTTGCGGTGCTGCCGCCTGCTGCTGCGACTGTCGCTGCGAAGTCATGATCGCCACGTTATCGACGATGACCTCGAGCTTGCGGTAGCGCTTGCCGTCCTTCTCCCACACGTTCTGGTGCAGGTGCCCAAGGATGGCTAGGCGTGCGCCTTTCATCAGAAGGCCGTTGTTGAACATCGCTTCGCCACGCTTGCCGTACATCACGCAGTCGACCCAACTGGTCACGTCCTTATAGCTACCGTCCTGCTGCTTGCGGCTCTTGTTCACGGCTAGCGAAAAGCTCGTTACCACAAGGCCGCTGTTGGTGTACCTAACCTCTGCGTCTTGTCCAAGGTTGCCACTCAAGGTGACGCTGTTAAGGCTGTCACTCACAATTGCCACCCCTCACGATTGCCAATGCGATATAGGTCAGGATCACCATCGCGGTTGCGAGTGACGGGAAGAGCCATGAGAACATGCAACCGGTAATGATGCTTATGAACAGCTCCGCAAGGCAAAAGCAAAGAAAGACGATGATGCAGCCCAACAACGCTATAAGCACCGCTACAAGCACACTCAGTCTCTTGATTCGGCGGCGTGCCTGCTCACTCGACCTACTCACGGCATCCACCCCCAAGCGCCTTGATAAGCCCCTCTCGCTGGACGTACCCCAATCCCTTCACTCGGCGGCTCGCACTGATGCGCAGACGCTTCATGAGCTGTTCGGTTCGCGGCACCGCGTAACCTGGCATCGACCTAATCAGCGATTCGACACGCATGCCCGACGCGGCCTGTTCGCCGCTGTCCGCCAACTCAAAGAACTGCTCAACGGACATCAAGCCGTTCTTGAGCCTGGCCTTGTACTCAGCTCTCTTGAGCCTGATTTGCATCCCCTTATCGAGGGCTGCACGCCTTTGTTCGGCAGTCAATTTCGGTACCATTCTCGGTATCTCCTGATTCTTACTTGGAATACGGCGGCTAACCGTTCCCAAACCATCGGTTTTGCTTTCTGACCTCTCGTTTTCGTGTCGTGCCGCAAATGGCTGAGGTCTTGCCATTTACACACCGTTTACACTCCGTCCTCAAGCTTCTTGGCAAAGTTGTTGAACGCCTGAGCCGCAGCCTGGTCGCGCCCCGGCAGAAGGTGCGCGTAGAGTTTCAGCGTTGTCGCTTCGTTCGAGTGCCCCAAGCGATCTGCGAGCGTCTTGAGGTCAACGCCGTTCGCCAAGCACCACGTGGCGTGCGTGTGGCGCAATGAGTGGAACGTGTACGCCTTCGGCATGCCCGCACGGTCGCGAGCGCGGCTGAAAGCCTTTGAGACGGTCGTAGGGCGCATGTAAGAGCCGTCTACGCTCACTAGTGGCGAATCGGGCGTAAAAGCGTCTGAAATCAAATCCTGTTGCGCGAGATAGGCTTTTATCCGCTCCCACTCTTCGTCGATTAGGGCCACAGGCCGCGTCTTCTTGTTCTTGGTCACGTTGGATCGGATAACGCCGCCGCCCGGAACCTCGATGACCGTACCGCTCACGAGGATGAACCCTTGCGCCTTGTGGAGGTCGCGCCGCCTTACGGCGCACACCTCGCCGACGCGCATCCCGGTATGCAGTGCGAGCCAAGCCGCGAAAGCGTAGGCTGATTGGCGCATGAAGCGCTTCTCGGGCGCTTCAAGGTCGAGCTTTTCGGAAACCGTGGCATCGAGTGCCTTGTAATCCCATTCGTCGATGCTCACGGCTTCATGGCGTTCCTCTGGCGGCTTTGCGACCATGAGCATTGGGTTGTTCTCGCAGATGCCGATACGCACCCAAAAGTTGTATGCGCCGCGCAAAAAGTGGTGAACGCTGATGATCGTGTTGCGCGAAAGACCTTGACCGCCGTTCTTCTTGCTCACGCCGAGCCGCGTCTCGAAGTCGTTCAGCTCGATAGCGGTAAGGTCGCGAGCGACTTTGCCCTTGAGGTACTTGCCCACGTAGGTTCGAGTGAAGAGCGACCACCTCTTCACGGTGTTCAATCCTGCACCCTTGACCTTCCGCTGCTCGATGTATTCCCAGAGCAGGTCGACTATGAGCGTGCTCTTGACCTTGCCGTCAAAGGTCAGGTGAGAAGCCCAAGCATCAGCCAAAGCCTGTGCTTCCTCGCGCGTCGTGGCATCCGGAAAGCTACGGCGTGGCCGTATCTGCCGCCCGTCAGGTGCCTTGCCAAGATACGGCTGCGCGTACCACACGCCCTTTGGGTCGCGCTTGACCTCAACGTCCATGGCGGCGCTTCAATTCACGTACGACGTCGATAACACTGCCCGACATGTCGCGAATCTCGTGGATGCAGTCCTTGCAAATGTCTAACTCGACCAGCCTGCCCTTGTCATAGGCGTGCACCCTTGCGAATTCGTTAATGTTGGTGCAGTCGGCTTCCTTCCCGCACCCGTCGCAGCAGCCGGAAACTTTAATCATCGTCCTGCTCCTTTTTGGCCGCTTTCTTCGCCTTGTGCATGCTGAGCTTTGCCGCGTAAATGAAGTAGATGCACATGATCAGCAGGAAACAGGAGAAAGCCAGGAACCCATAGCCTGCGCCGAAGATGAAGCCAATGGCGATACTGGCAACCAGCATCGCGAACGGGACGATCAGCAGGGCGCACCCAACCAGCATCGTCGATGCCTCTTCATACTCTTCCTTGGTCTTAGACTCTTTCATTTCTTTCCTCCAAAGTTCGATGAATCACTTCGATTGCGTCACCGACGCAATCGCACCAGCAAACAAGATCGTCGTAATCGACCCATGCACCATCGCGTCCGCGCTTCTCGCACGTCGTAATGCGACGGCTCATGTCCTGCGTTACGGCGCACAGGTTCTCGAGGGTCTTACGGTCGCTCCTAATCGTCATCGTCGGTCACCCACACATCGCGGTGATACTCCCGCATGAACTCGTCGAAATCCCATTCGATGTCTTCGCTCTCCAAGCCTTGCCAGCTCCAAAACTCACTGACATATGGCTGGCAGCGCGGACATGCGTAGCGCTTCCAGAACAGACGCATCCAAAGGCCGCTTTCCATGAGCACGCCATGGGTTCCCGCTGGAATCGTCTCGCCGCAGTACGCGCACGAGTGCGTCTTTCGGACGGTGACAATCTTGGGCGCTGCGTAGAAGTCACTACCGCTCATGACGCACCGCCTTCCTGCAACGCCACCACATCCGCAACACTTGGAACAGAGACGGGTTGGCCTGCTTGATTGCATCCTCGTCAAAGACAAACTCAGACGCGCTAAATGGCAGCGTCACGGCTACCGGGCGCGCACCATGTCGAGCGAAGAACATCTGAAGTTCATCAACCAGCACTGGCCGTAGATCATCCCCCGAACGCGCGCCATAAAGCGTGTGTGCCGGGTTGAATACAAGCGGCTCCGGAATGTCATAACCTCCTAGTTCCGCCATGTTCTTGATGCAATCACGCATTGCAGCGTGTGGCACGAAAATCGGGGTTCCTGTTTCCTCAGAGAGCTTTATCAGCTGCGTTGTCCTGCCCGACTGTCGCTGTCCGACGATGCAGATGCCGCTCAACGGCTTAATCTCAACCGATGAACTCATTGCCCGTCCTCCTTTGGAAGCAGCTTCGCCAACTCGTCAAAATCGACCGTATGGAGCAGCCTTATCAGTTGGGCGACCTCTGGTGAGCGCCAAGCGCACATGCCGTATGCATGAGCCTCTGTCGAGTAGTGGTGGAAATTGGCCTTAAGGTGCTCTTCCGCTTCGCGAAGCGTGAGAAACATGGTGCACGGGACAATTGCCCACACCTTCGTAAGGAACATGCAATCGAGCATGTTGTTCTCGGCGTACTCCTTGATTGCACCCTCAAAAGCGATTTGACTGCCCAACCACATGTATCCGTGCTCGTCAAACTGGATACTGTTGTCTTTAAGCCAATCTTCTGCATGGTCTACGCCGCCCAAAAGAAGCTTTTCCCTGTAGACTCTCTCCACCGCTTCATTCAGGCAGATGATTTCGCTGCTGCCGTCTTCAAAAAACTCGACAGCATCAATTTCATCGTTACTTGTTGCTTCGCGGTATTCGTAGTCTCGAATGACCCAATAACGCGGGTCAGCCGTTGCCAATGTCGGCTGATTGTTCAGCTCATGCTGTAGTTCCTTAAGAAAAACGAAATCGTCTTTCGTAAGGCTGCGCTTGATGTAGGCGCGTCCTTCGCGATCAACCGATGCGCTCATTGCTCTTCACCTCCTTTTCTTCGACCTTTAGCTCCCTGCACTTCCAGCAGGCTTCGCTGTCCTTGATGAACCAGCCTAAATGCCGCTCGATGCCGCAGTAAGGGCACGTGCGCTTTCGGACTTTGTTGACATAGCTCCCGTAAGGCATCGCCAACGCTCCTTTGTTTAAAACTTTGCTATTGTTGAAAACTTGTTGAAAACCTGTTTATAACTACTGCTGAAGACTCGAAAACAGGCTTTGGAATCGCTCGAAAAACGAATCGATCAAGAAAGAAGAAGCAAGAAAGAAGAACCTTGCTTGTAAGTCAACATAACAAGCAAGTGCGGGTTTTTGGCTTTGGGTTAGGGTCTAAAGACCCAAACCCAAAAACCCGCTTCTGTATTGTTATGTTATGTATTGTTAGGCTTAGCCCAGCCTAAAACCGATGGTTTCGCGCTGGTTTCAATCCGTAGCAACACAAACATACGCTCTGAACTGCTAGTTTTGCGGGTTTTCCTGCTTCTTCTTCGGCCTACCGCCCTTGGCTCCGTTGACGCGCTGCTTGCCAAAATAAAGCGCGTTTTTGCACATCCTTTCGCTCTCGATGTGACCTTTTCCGTCCCTCACGAGCAAGCCGATCTCGAGCAGGCAGTCGATGAAATCGCGCGTCTCGGCGATGCTCACCGTCTCGTCAAAGGCACCCATCGAGCGCATGCCGATCGCGCCGGCGAGAATGAGCCAGTCTTCGTCGGTGTCCACGGCGATTGAATGGTGCTTGGTGCTCGCCAGAAGCTCGCACAGCCGCCAGTAGGCTCCGTAGCCCTCGTTACCGCGACGCATGAGCAGCCGTTGGCATTTGATGTCCTGCTGTGCGTTGGCGTCGTGCTGGAACCACGCCATAGGCTCCTGCGCCTGCTCGTGCACGTCTTTAGGAATCGCTGTCATCGTCCTCACCTCCCATCGTCAGACCATCGCTTGTCCCCTGCTGATGCCAGCCGTCCCAAAGGCACTTGCCGACCTCGCGGCAGTTAGTCCAGACGGTCGCTCCGCGAAAGCAGCACGCGCTCTTTTGCTTTTGGCCGTGCTCGAGCAGATGAAGCTCGAACTGGCATTGCCCGGGCGTCGGCATCGGCTGCTCTCCAAAAAGGTCAAGCGCCAGCTGCTCAGCGCTCTTGGAGCTGCTGCACATATGCGTTGCACGCCGATTTGGTCATCAGGTGGACGAACATGCCAGGCGTCATATCGTCGAGCCTGTCGCTCTCAAGCACGTCCTTCATGGCAACGATGGGTGTCCCCATGAAGCAGAGAGCCAGATCGGTATCAAGGTCGATGCTCTCGCCGCTCTTGGAGTTGAATACCGTAATGGTGCCGTCGGTATTGCTGATGTACTCGGCAACGGAATCGAGGAACTTGATTGCGTCCTTACGCTTCATGATTGTTCTCCTTGTCATAGATTGAATTGCGAAGTTTGATGTTCAGCTTCGGATGCTTCTTGAGAAGCCAACGTGCCAAAAGCGGCGTATCCGTATTGTTAATGCCGTAGACATGCTCGACGCCGTTACCGTCCACAAACGGCACGCCCACGAGCTTGACGTTGCCCTCGTAGCGCTGCTTCTCAATGAGGTACTTGGTGCTCACGCGGATGCCGCGCTGGTCGATTGCGAGCGCCGTGAGCTCGATCTGCCGCAGCGCCCTCGGATTGAGCTTGCACCACGTCTCGAACAGCTCTTGGCGGTCTTTGAGCTTGAGCGGCACCGGATACACCGCCAACCGCTCCCGCCGCATCACGGATTCGAGCGGCTGCGTGAAATCGTCAACGTCCATGGCGCTTCCTTGCCTCGCGGCTCATAAAGCGCCTGAAAGCCACCTCTGCGACCTCTCGCGGTGCCGACGGCGGCACGGGCAGCACGTGGCGCGTGCGAACGTCTCCGGCTCCGCTAACGCCCGGTCTGCGGGCTTCATCGATGATCACCCGCGCGACCCAGAAGCCGTTCGCGTCACGGTCGAGATAGCCCCTCATTGGTCGACCATTCGGACGATTGCCCAAAGCTCAAGCCCATCAAGGACGAACGGTAGCCAAGGCAGGTTGCATGCTTCGGTAAGCCAGATAATGGCACCAGCCAGGGCGATAAGCAGGATTCCCGTTGCCGCTAGCACGGCAATACCGCCGCAAAACCACCGCTTAACCGTTGCTAATGGTGTAAAATTCTCGTTGTCATTACTGGTGAAGGTTTTGACATTGCCCGTGCCCGGTTGCAGCCAGGTGCGGGCGCTTTCATTTCGCGAGCTTGCGCCATAGCTTTGGCGCGCCGGCAAAATGCCGTCTGCGAAACATCGAGCTTGCGACATTTCGCGCTCGTCAAAACCACGATGCAAACCGTTGGTTTGCGATTGGGTTTCATACATCTGAAACCCCTCCTTTCTTACTTGCTAATGAACCTGCCGAGGGCAACGGCAGTTGCTATGAACAACCAGAGCGTCAAAACATCGATAAATTCATCCATTACGCGATTTCCTCCCATCCCATCAAATCGTTAGGGCTGATGTGCGCCACCCGGCAGATAGACATGATCTTGTCGGCACCGGGTATATAACCCTCGCCACTCTCGTACTTCACGACGGCATCTTTGGAGATACCAGCGCGTCGCGCGAACTCGTCTTGCGTGATGTCGAGCTTTGCGCGTGCGGCTCGAAGATTGGCCGCAAACGTTTCCTTGTCGAAGTTCATACGCTTCACCTCCTTTCATTGAGCAGTGTTCGTTCTCCTTGCTTGTCAAGGAGAACGCCCGTATATTTCACGGGTTTACACGTGAAATATTAGCTAGCTGCTAATCTGCTTAGCAACTGGTTCCGTAGAATAGACAAGCAAAATAGCTTTGTCAAGCGGAAATAAATAATTTCGTTGTGTATTAGCTATTTTCGTTGTACTATGCACTTACGAAATTAGAGAAGGAGACTAGCAGTGAACATAAGGCTCATGAAGCTCAGAAAAGCCGCTGGTTTTTCAAACAGGGACGAGTTCGCCGAAAAAATCGGCGTGAACAAGTACACCTATAGATCATGGGAATCCGGCGCGGCCATGATGAACGCTGAACAAGTTTGGAACTTGGCGCTAGCGCTCGGATGTTCGCCGAACGATATATTGGGTTGGAATGAGGAAACAGGCGATTTCGATGACGTGGAAGAGTTGTCGAGTGACGAACAAGAAATCGTCGATAACTACCGCGAAAGCTCGCCGGAATGGCAGCAGAATATAGCTATGACAGCCAAGGCGGCTGCAAGGGAATCGAAAAGCAAATAGGAGGTAGTGAAATGGGATTGTTTAAGGGACAGCGCGAGGTGTTAGCGCGTAATGAGATTGACAAGGCGGTTTCGTCGATTCCGAATCCAGACGGAAGAGTTCATGTGATGCTTGTTCGCTCGTTTGGGCAAACGTTTAGTGGTGGCGTTTTCGGCGCTGATGAAAAGTACAATGAGCAAATCAACGAGGTGCTTAACGCCCTGCAAGATAAGGGGCTTGAAATCATTCGAGTAGAAACAAACTCGGTGCCTAACCAAGGTATTAGCGGTGCTGATCGTTACGACACGTTGATTACGTATAGAAAAACAGCCCTGCACACATCCGCCAAGACCAGTGCAGGGCTTGCCAATCCACACAACTGAAAAGGCAAGGTGATTTTATCATGCCAAAAGGCACACGTGCCGCGATTTACGCGCGGTTTAGTTCGCATAACCAACGAAGCGAATCAATCGATATTCAAGTTGAGAAATCGCGCGAGTACTGCGCAGAAAACGGTCTTGACGTTGTGCGCGTCTATAGCGACTACGCGCAAACAGGCCGCGACGTTAAGCGCGTAGAATTTCAACGCATGATGGAAGATGCGAAACTTGGCATCTTTGATTACGTTGTCATATACAAGGTTACGCGCATCATGCGTAACCGTGACGAGATGGCGCTTGCGCGAATCAGGCTGCGCAAGGCAGGCGTTGAAATCCTTTACGCCGGCGAAAGCCTAGGCGAAGGCTCAACGCGCGTCTTGAATCTCGGAATGCTCGAAGTGCTTGCTGAATGGGAAAGCGCAATAGACAGCGAGCGTATCCGTGACGGTATCAACAAGAACGCCCAGCGCGGAATGGCAAACGGTCGCACGCACTACGGCTGGGACATTGTTAACGGGTATTACGAGGTCAACGAGCGTGAAGCCGCCGTGATGCACCGTATGAAAAACATGCTCTTTGCCGGATCAACCGTTGCCGAAATCAAGCGTGCTGTCGCAGGTGAACGCGGCAAGCGCGGGAAGCCACTAACTCACGGCGTGATAACCAAGCTGCTCAGGCGCGAACAAAACTGCGGCGTCTACGATTACGCGGGCGTGCGAATTGAAGACGGCATGCCCGCGCTTTGGTCGCGTGAAGACCAGGACATGATCAACAGCATTTTGGGTTCAAACGGGCGCAAGCACAACAAAACGCGCGACACCAACGATTACCCGCTGTCGGGCAAGATGTGGTGCCCAGAGTGCGGTCAGTATTACGTTGGCACCTGCGGCACGTCAAAAACGGGACGCGTCTACCACTACTACAAGTGCAAGAAATGCCGCCGCACCTTTAGGCGTGATGCCGTCGAAGAAGCCGTGCTCGACACCGTTCTCGAGACAATCAAGAAGCCGGATGTACGCCAGCGCATCGTTGACGCAATGGCTCTTTACGACGAAATGAATGAAGAGAAGGAGGAACCGGAGAGCAAGCGCATTGAGCGCGAGATCAAACGCATAGACGCTGCGTTTGAGCGTATCTGGCAGGCTATTGAGGACGGCATAGCGCCGCCGGGCGGCAAAGAGCGCGTAGACATGCTACGCGAGCAGAAAGCGGCCTTAGAAGCTGATCTACGGCAGGCTCAGGCTAGCGAAAGTGCGCATCTGTCTGGTGAAGACATAGCCGCTTGGCTCGATCACATCGCACAGGAACCAGATGCAGCCGAAATCATCGATACATTCGTGCGGCTCATTGAAGTAGATGGGGATGAACTCAAGCTTTATTTCGCTTTCGACTACTGGGGTGATGACTTCCAACCTAAACAAAAAAAGACGAACCCCGAAAAGGGTTCGTCTAATAATCCAATGGTGGAGACGAAGGGAGTCGAACCCTCGGCCTCTGCCATGCGACGGCAGCGCTCT
>ERZ1035014.60-NODE-60-length-63378-cov-10.726071_pt1 | contig 63378 bp, 53 predicted proteins | sample MGYA00520620_ERZ1035014 | MGnify/ENA primary metagenome ERZ1035014 (study PRJEB33766, sample SAMN09781744) | gut metagenome | biome: gut microbiome | host: Homo sapiens | place: Madagascar | study: EMG produced TPA metagenomics assembly of the PRJNA485056 data set...
AAGAGTAATTTCCACTTTGCTCCCCATGGGGTGGAAGTTACTTTTTCACTTCAGGATATTTTACCACTCTCTGATCTGCAAAATGTGAACGGTACGTGAACACTCCCCCTATGTTATAATAAAGTATCTATGTCAACTATTCTGTATCAAGCTTATATTGAAGAAGGTAAAAGATCACATGAGTTCATTCAACCAGCAGACTGCCAAAGCCGAAACCGAGAAGCTCTCCATTCTGAAAAAGCTCTCCTATGTACTGGATGCCCGTCAGAAGCGCCAGTGCCTCGGCATCTTTGTTCTGATTCTCATCAGCGGCGTACTGGAAACGGTCGGTGTATCCATGATCGTTCCCATTGTATCTGCCATCACCGCACCTGACACCATCACCGAATATCTGGACAAGTACCCGTTTCTCCGGAATTTTACGGACTCTCTTGGCCTGACCACCACGTTCCGGCTGACCATTGCCATGCTGGTTGCTCTGATGGCCATCTACATCATCAAGAATGCCTTCCTTCTTTTTGTAACCTACCATCAAAATCGCTTTATCACCAATGCGCGCAACGACATGATCAGCCGCGTCCTGCGTGATTTCCTGAACCGTCCCTACGAAGACTATCTGGGTGCGGACATTCCCACCGTCTTCCGGATTACCGACAGCGACATTCCCCAGACCTTCTCGCTGATTCTCTGCCTTCTGCAGATGTCGACCGAAATTGTCGTCTCCATGTTCCTCGGGATTTTTCTTCTGGTTGTGAACTGGCAGATGACGCTGTTCATTGTTCTGATTCTTCTGTGCATGACGCTCATCAGCACGAAATTCATCAAGCCGAAGCTGAACAGCATCGGCGCAAGAAACCAGCACATTCAATCCCGCATTGCCAAGTGGAGACTGCAGGCAATCTACGGTCTGAAGGATGTCAAGGTTCTGAACCGTCAGGATTTCTTCATCCGCAACTATTATGAAAGCGGCAAAATCGGTGCCGATGTCGCCACGGATTATGCGGTCTTCAATAACCTTCCCCGCCTCATGATCGAGACCGTCTTCATGGTCAGCGTCATGGGCTTTATCACCCTCTACATGCTCGGCGGAGGAGATGTCACGGCTCTGATTACGCAGCTGATGGCTTTTGCGGTCGCTGCCGTCCGGATCCTTCCCAGTGCCAACCGCATCAACACCTACATGGCTCAGGCTGCCTATGAGGAGCCCAGCCTGAATTATCTGTACGACAACCTGACCGAATCTAATAAAACCGAGGGCGAGATGCGTGCCCGCGCCTCCGAGATCGCAGGTCCCGCTCTGCACCTTTCCGACCGGATTGAGCTGAAGGATATTTCCTTCCACTATCCGGACAGTGACACTTATATCTTCCGTCACGCCAATATGGAAATTCAGAAGGGCCAGTCTGTCGGCATCATGGGCCCCTCCGGTGCCGGAAAATCGACCATCGTGGACATTCTCCTCGGACTTCTCCATGCAGAGTCCGGACAGATTCTGTGCGACGGCGCTGATATTTTCTCCAACTATGATTCCTGGCTTGCCCAGATCGGCTACATTCCGCAGAGCATTTACCTGATTGACGAATCCATCCGGGAGAACATCGCCTTCGGCATCGATGCCGACAAGGTCAGTGAGGAGCGCATCTGGGAAATCCTGAAGGAGGCACAGCTCGACGAGTTCATCCGCAGTCTTCCGGAAGGACTTGATACCCGGATCGGCGACCGGGGCGTGCGTCTCTCCGGCGGTCAGCGCCAGCGCATCGGAATCGCCAGAGCTCTGTATCATAACCCGGAGATTCTCGTCTTCGACGAGGCAACTTCCGCACTGGACAACGACACGGAAGCTGCCCTGATGGAAGCCATCAACTCGTTCCATGGAAAGAAAACCATGATCATCATCGCGCACCGTCTCAACACCATTGAGAAGTGCGACCGGATTTACAAGGTAGCGGACGAAACGATTACGCTCACCACACTGGAAGGAGAACGTCACGCATGATCGGCGTAGAATTCATCCCCGGGTTCGGACTCGGGAATCAGCTTTTCTTTTTCATCTCCGCACGCTGCATCGCGGAGGACCTCGGCTATGATTTCGGAACCGTCAATCCGCAGCAGGTCGGCAACGTTGCCCAGTCCAACAAGGGCATGTATTTTATGGATCTCGATCTCGGGACGGAGATTCCAAGATCCGAAATAAAAAACTATACCCGTTTTGACGAGCAGGATGACCGCCTCTTCATGGGCAATTCCCACCATGACATGACGAACGGCTGCTACATCAGCGGCGCAGATGAACGTGTATACGGAATCAGCGATCAGACGCTTCTGTACGGAAATCTTCAGGACGAGCGTTATTTTGGCGGACATATTGAGGAAATCCGGGAATGGCTGAAGGTGAAGCCCGAATACGAATCCAGCGAATATACGGCGGATGACCTCTGCATCATCAACATGCGGGGCGGAGAATATACCGGGCACCCGGAGCTCTACCTTGACCGGCGCTATTGGCTTCACGCCATTGCAAACATGAAAAAAATCAATCCCGACATGCGCTTTATGATTGTCACGGAGGATGAGGAGGCTGCCCGCAAGGTGCTTCCGGAATATGAGTGTCACCACTTCGATGTCGGAAAGGACTACGTCACCGTGAAAAACGCGCGGTACCTGATCCTTTCCAATTCTTCGTTCTCGCTGATGCCGGTGATCACAAGCACCGAACTGAAATATGTCATTGCTCCCAAATACTGGGCTCGCCACAACATCAGCGACGGCTTCTGGTCCTCCGAGCAGAACATATACAGCTTCCTTCACTATCAGGACCGCAGAGGCAGGATCTGGGAGCCGGATGAGTGCCGCAGAGAGCTGGAGGAATATAAGAAGACCTCCCGCCTCTATGCCCGCCGGAATGTCCGTCCCGGAAAGCTCCGGCACGCAGGGCAGGTGCTTCGGCGCAAGGGCCTGTACGGGCTCTTCTTCCTTCGCAAGATGGAGCGCTCCGCTCTTCGCCGCGCAGGGCTCATTCCTACGTGGAAGGCATCGGAAGAAAGGTCTTCGGAAGAAACAAGCGAGGCATAACTATGGAATACCGCAACGGGAAGCTTCAGCTTCCGAATGTCACGCTGGTCGCCGTGAGCAGCGTGAAAATCTATGAAACCATCAAGGCCATGAAATACTCCATGCGGGGAATCGACTTTGGCGATGCCATCTTCATCACCGATCGGAAGCCTTTTGGGCTGCCGTCTGACATTCATTACCGGCACTGTGAGAAGATTGACGGCATCGACAAGTTCAATCACTTCATGGTCTATGAGCTTGCACCTTACATCCGGACCGATTTCATTCTTCTGGTTCATTACGACGGCTTTGTAATCCACCCGGAGAAGTGGTCCGATGATTTTCTCAGGTACGATTACATCGGCTCTCCCTGGCCGCTTCCCACCAATGATTATGCCTACCGTGATTCCATGGGAAACATCTGCCGGGTAGGCAACAGTGTCTCCCTTCGTTCCAGGAGGCTCCTGTCCTATCCTTCGGAGCATGAGCTTCCCTGGGTGCCTGTGGATGACGGCTTCTACAACGAGGATATTTTCCTCTGCTGCCATTCGAAGAATCAGATGGAGGCCGACGGGCTTGTTTTCGCACCGCTCGATGTGGCGGTGCGTTTCGGAAGAGAACACCCGCTTCCGGAGAACAAGGGCGTTGAACCGTTCCTGTTTCATAAGTGGCGCGGAGAGAACGAGAGCTACCCTCGTTTTATCGCCCCGAAGACAAGACTTCGGAATGCTCTGCGGCCGTTCCTTTTCTGGAGAAAAAGCCGCGCCTGGAGGAATAAGCATGGTCTATGACTGCATCCCTTTTTTTAACGAACTGGATATTCTGAATCTGCGTCTCCACGTCCTTTCCGACTGCGTGGACCGTTTCATCATTGAGGAATCTACAAGGACCTTCTCCGGCGAGCCAAAGGAGCTGTGCTTTGAGAAGAACAAGGAGATGTTTGCGCCGTTTCTCTCGCGGATTGATTATGTCGTCGTATCCGACGACGTGCTGTGTGAGGACGGGCTTCATGTCAATCCCGCCGCAGAGAAGTATGCGCCGGAGATCCCTGACCAGCCTCTTACGCACCGGCGTGATTATTTTCAGAAGAATCACCTGATGGATCATCTGAAGAACCTGAAGGAGAATGATATCATCCTGTTCGGTGATCTGGACGAAATTCCGAATCCCGACACACTGAAAAAGGTGATAGCCTCCTTCGATCCTTCGAAGGTCTATCACCTCGCACAGCGCAATTTCTATGTCTTTCTGAACATGGAGGAAAAGCCGGTGCGTCTCCACTCCATCACCGGGGAATTCCCCGATATTCCGGAGGATCAGCGCAAATGGCTCGGAACCAAGATCTGCAGCCTTTGCAGCATTCCGAAGGAGGGCATCGTCCGCCTTCGTGATCTCATTCCCGTCACCGATCCCCGCTCCGTCCGCGTGGACAACGGCGGCTGGCATTTCGGATACATGGGCGGTCATCACGAAACCAATGTGCTGAACCGGATCGGAATCAAGATCCGTGCCGCTGCGCACCAGGAATACAACGATTCCGAGATTATCGCCGAAACCATGGACAAGCTGATCCTCGGGCAGGATATCTTCGGCCGGAATGCCCACTTCGAACGCGTGGAGCTGGACAGTTCCTACCCGGCTTACCTTCTCGAGCACCGCGCAGATTATGAGTACCTGATTCTTCCGCCCATCACAGCCTGGATGCGCTTCACCCACCGCTTTGATCTGAAGGTCGGAAGATTCTGCAGACGGGCCATTCGCCATGTAAAAAGAAAGCTGGGAAGAAACCGCTGACCGCGTAAAATGATCCCGCAGCCTCTGCTACAGAATCTCCGCCCCTTCCGGAATCTGGAACTCATGCTCCTTTACCTGGAAGCGCTTCGTATGAATGCGGTCCTCCTCCATGAAATCCGAAACATAGTTCAGGAATTCCTGCACCAGCGTGCTCAGTCTCTGCTCTTTCGGCCATACCAGAACGTATTCCACGTATTTGGCAGGATCCGTGATCACCTTGGAGACCACATGTACATTCGGCGTATACGTCGTCTGCGGGAAAATACTGATGCCCACATTCTGCTCAGTCAGTGCAACCGCATCGATGTAATTCGACATCTCGCAGATGATGTCAGGTTCCTTTCCAATGCCTTCAAACCACTTCATAATGGCTTCAATGCGGGAGGTTCTGCGCGGAACTATCAGCGGATAATCTGCCAACTGCTCCAGCGTCACGCTGTTTCCTTCCTGCAGGGCCAGCGGATGCTCCTTGGGAATGATGGCAATCCACGGCTCTTTGCCGATGACTATGCTTCCCAGATGCTCATTGTCAAACGGGTATGCGATAACCGCAAGATCCGACAGTCCTCGTGCCAGATGTTCCAGCACATCATCCGAACTTCCGTTCCACATCTGATACTTCACCATCGGGTATTCCTCACGGAATCCCGCGATAAAGCGCGCGGCAATATAAGGCGCGCGGCCTTCCACCATCCCAAGAGAAATGGTTCCGGAAAGTCCGTTCTCCATATGCGCCAGGTCCGCTCTCGTTTTGTCTGCCAGCGACAGCATCTGGTTGGTCCGGTGAAGAAGAAGACTTCCCGCTTCTGTCAGCTGAAGATGGCGCTTTCCGCGTACAAACAGCTGCACGCCAAGATCGTCCTCCAGCGACTTGATCTGATTGGACAAAGGAGGCTGACTCATATTCAGCTTTTCTGCAGCTCTTGTGAAATTCAGTTCCTGTGCTACCACTGTAAAGTATTTCAGTGAGCGAAAATCCATACTCGTTCTCCTCTGTTCGGGGCCATCCCTCTCTGTGCTGCAGCTGTGAAAATAAACCGATCGTTGTCAGGTCAACCGTTACCTGGACCAGCTACCGGCCGATCGCCTGAAGCACACACTGTGCGATGTACTGCATTCCTTTGTTATTCGGATGCTGTGCAACCGCGTCCTTGCTGCAATGATGTCCGACTCCGTTCGCATCATAGGCAAGCTCATTGCCAAACGTATATGGCGAACTGACCGTTGTGATATAAGGATCTACAGAGACAGCAGACAGGTCAGCATAGGAAAGGCCATAAGCCTGCGCACACTGCCTTTTTGCCGTTTCCTCCACCGCATTATTCCAGAAATTCCCGATCAGAACAATCTTCGCGTTCGGAGCCTTCGTACGAATATATTGTATCAAAGCCGGGAAATCCGCGGCAAATCCGTTTGGATCCGGAATTGCATTTTCCCCAAGCTGAATGGTGACCAGCTCCAGCTCCGCCGAGAGATAAGGATCCAGCAGATACAGAACCTCTGCTCTCTTTCCGTAATTGATCTCCCAGATCGCGTAGTTGAACGCAGCGCTGTTGTATGCTCTGCCCTGTGCGGCACAGGCTGCCGCCAGAGAAGCCGATACCAGATGGTAATAATCATTCTGCGGCAGCGTTGCCCCCATTCCCATCGCATCCGGCCAGTAGCTCTGCCTCGGATGCATGGTGATGCTGTTGCCGATTGCCAGATAATCATAACCGCTTCCCGGTCTCCAATAGCCACTCGTAATGACCAGAATCAGATACTGATGATCCGACGCTGTGAGAACCGGAAGCACAACAGATACCGCGTCCGCTCCCACCGCCGTTGGAACCTTATAATAAACGCCGCAGCCGGTATCGTAAAAGGCCTGCAGGCTTTCTCCCTCCCGAAGGGTCCTCCCTGCCATGGCATTCTTCAATGTCATCTGAATCAATGTGGTCTGTGTTCCGTCCGCCTTCATTCCGTCCGGAAGCTGGAAATCAACGCTCCAGATGCTCGCTTTCTCCTGCCCTCCGGCCATGCTCATGTAGCGCATTCCCTCGTCGCTCTCCTGTGCGCCGACATAATTCAGGATCTTCGTGCGGTCATTGTTCAGCACTTCGAACAGCCCTGCCTGCACCACATCCGCCGCCTCATCCGGAAGAAGCTTCACGCCTGCGGAAGGCGTGGTCTGCACAGATGGAATGCTTTGCTGTACGGCAGACGAAGCTTTCTGGGACGTAGCTGCCAATGTTTTTTTCTTTGCTGCTGTCTTTTTTTTCTGCACAGCTGTCGTCACAGCCTTTGCCTTTTTCTTTCCGAAGGAAGCCGCCTCGGTCTCTGTCCTGACTGCAAAAATGCTGCCCAGTGCCAGCAGCGCTGCAAGACAGACAGCAACCGGTAGCTTCCAGTGTTTTGTTTTCTCTCTCATAAAAATCTCCACCCTGCTCCATCTCCGGAACATCCCTTTTATGTTACCATTCCTGACTTCGGAATGAAACGAAAGTTATTTTGCTGCAAGCGGACTGTAATTCCAAGAACGCGGGCCCCTCGGCGATGCTAATCTCATCCCTGCTGATAAAAATCTACTCTCAAGGATGATTCTTCCCCACTGATTTCATCCCTACCGAACAAAATCCTCTCTCAAGGATGATTCTGCTCCGCTGATTTCATCCCTGCTGATAAAAATCCTCTCTCAGAGATGATTCTTCCCCGCTGATTTCATCCCTCCTGATAAAAATTCTCTCTCTCAGAGATGATTCTGCTCCGCTGATTTCATCCCTGCCGATAAAAATTCTCTCTCAGAGATGATTCTTCTCCGCTGATTTCATCCCTGCCGATAAAAATTCTCTCTCAGGGATGATTCTCTCCCACTGATTTCATCCCTGCTGATGAAAATCCTCTCTCAGGGATGAAATTAGCGCCCAGAAGAGCATCCCCTCAAAGCAAAAAGCATCCTGCACCACACCAAACAGCCTGTACTCTACCGCCCGCAAGGACAAAAGTAAAGAGCATCCCGTTTCCGGCATGCCCTTTCCTTTATTATATTCAGTTTTCGTTCGTTTTAACCGCAAATACGGCTTTACATTTTCCAAAAGCCATACAAAAGCCATACATTCCAGAACTCTGCATTTACCAGGCCGTTGCGATATCCAGTACAATTCCGGTCGATTTCACAAATGCTCCTGTATCGCAGACAATTCCGGTTCCAAGGCTCGTCTCTACGATGCTACCTCTCGGATATACCGAAAGATCTGCTGCGCACATAATGTAATCGCCGTACATCTTCACGCCGTCATTTCTGACCCAGTACTCGCTGTTCACGCCGAGGCGCTTCATCGCATCCACAATCTTGTTCATATTCAGATTGTAGTAGGTTTCCTTTCCGCTCGGTCCCCTGTTGACACCGTTGTAGCGGTTCAGAACAGAGCCCTTCCAGGTTGTACTTCTGGTCTGGGTGGCAAGTGCATTCCTTGCTGTCTGCTCCTCAATTGCACCAACCAGTGCGGTCTGCTGCTCAATGACTGCCTGCAGCTGCAGAAGGTAAGACTCCAGGGCTGCCTGATCCTCTGCAAGATCCATAGTGCCTGCCGCCTCAGAGGCAATGACACTTTCTGCTGCCGCGTTGCCGGTAACCGCTGCTTCCGTATCGATAACTGTCGTTTCCATACCGGTCTCCGCCGCAGACACTGCAAGTACTGTCCCCGGACATCCTGCTGCCATTCCAAGCAGCAGAGCACAGGTCATCGCCGCAGTGATTTTCTGTAATATTCCTCTCACTTGAACAACTCCTTTCGCAGGTTTTCCTGCATCCAAGGAGGAATATTACAAAATTATTTCATTTCTGTCAAATTTCCATTGCGACCGCGCTGTTTTCCGCGTCAGACAGTCTCATTTACCGCGCAGATAAAGCGCCGGAACGCTTCTTTTCCGGCCTCGGTGTCCTTATAGACGCCCGCATCCTCGAGCACCTGTGAGAAAACAAGACCGATCTCTTCGCGGATCACCTCGTCCAGCTTCTCCGCATCTGCGGAGGCGGCTTTGTCCGGTGCAAATTCCGGGTGCTTCTCAAGTATTTCACCCGTCCATTCCGCATGGGAAGCCACAGCCGGAACGTCTGCGGGATTTCCTCCCTCCAGAATGACCTTCTTCAGCGTCTCCATCTCGCCAAGAAGACGGGCCGGAAGAACCGCCAGTCCCATGACTTCAATCAGGCCGATGTTCTCTTTCTTGATGTGGTGCAGCTTCTGATGCGGATGGAAGATTCCAAGCGGATACTCCTCCGTGGTCCGGTTGTTCCGAAGGACCAGATCCAGCTCAAACTGGTCGCCGCGCATTCTGGCAATCGGCGTGATGGTGTTGTGCGGTGTTCCTTCTGTTTCTGCCAGGATTTCCGCCTCCGGATCGCTGTATGCTCTCCATGCCTCAAGAATACGGTCTGCCAGTGCAATCAATCGCTCCGGATCCTTGCAGTCAAGGCGGATAACCGACATCGGCCAGTCCACAATGCCGGCCTCCACATCCTCAAAGCCATTTAAAACAATGCTCTCGCGAAGTCCTGCCTTTGCCATGGCAAAGGTGTAATTGCCGCCCTGGAAATGCTCATGCGTCAGGATGGAGCCTCCGACAATCGGAAGATCCGCATTGGAGCCGATCGTGTAGTGCGGGAACATCTGAATAAACTGAAGCAGACGAACAAAGGTATCGTGCTCAATCTTCATCGGCACATGATCGCCGGACAACACGATGCAATGCTCATTGTAATAAACGTACGGACTGTACTGCATGTACCACTGCTTCCCGGCAAGCGTCAAAGGAAGCAGCCGGATGTTCTGTCTTGCCGGATGATCCAGTCTGCCCGCATAACCCACATTCTGAGGGCAGAGAAGGCACTTCGGATACTGCTCCTGCTTCTTGTTCAGAGCAGCCGCAATCGCCTTGGGATCCTTCTCCGGCTTGGAAAGATTGATCGTAATGTCCAGCTCTCCGTAGCGGGTCTTCGTCACCCACTTGCGGTCCTTCCGGATCCGGTAGGTGCGGATATAATCACTGTCACAGGCAAGCTTGTAGAAATAATCTGTGGCCTCCTTCGGGCTCTTCTCATATTTCTCATGGAAGGTACGGATCACGTCGGACGGTCTGGGTGTCAGACACCCCATCAGCCTCGTATCAAACAGATCACGGCTTGCAATTCCATCCTCAATCACACTTCTCTTTGTGGCATCATCCAGCAAATATCCAAGAATATCCTCGAGTGCAGGAAGCTCCTCTTCCTTCGGAAGCGATCCCTGTCCAAACTCAGCGGATGGCTCAAGCTTCATGACATCCATAAGGAGATTTTCCGTATAATAACGATCCTCCTGCGCGATCAGATCCTTCGCAATTCCATAAGCAACAAGAGCCTCCACTGCAGCTTCCGTCGTCTTAAATATCATTCCGTTTTCCCCCTCATCTTAGCGACTTTCCACAGGGCACAAAGCCCGGTTCTGTTTTATGGCATCTGCAGTCTGCTCCGTTCTCCTCGGATATCGTCAGAAACAACCAAGCATCCGATACTGACAAAGCGGCTCTCCAGACTGCCATTATTAGCATAATCTGCCGATCCGCTTCCTTCAAGAGAGAAAACCTGTCTTTTCTGTTCTTTTGTACAGAGAAAATCCGACTTCATTTCTGTCCGGTACTTTTCTCATCATGCATTCGCAGCAGGCGCCGCTTTTGAAAAGGTTCCTTTCCCGTCACATCGTCACATATTCGTGACGGGTGCCGCTTCTTCCGCTTGTTCCACCGTGCGCAGATTCTTCGGGTGCTCGAGTGCTTCCTCCAGAATACCGACACAGTTATCTCCGATACGATCCACGTTATACAGGATATCCGAATAGACGCCGGTCATATCCTTGGTACATTTTCCACTCTCGATTCGACGAAGGTGCGCTTTGTTAAACTGCCGGATGGACTTGTGAAGCTTCCTCTTCGCCTTCGCAATGACGTCCGGATCCGCCGCTTCGCCCGCGCCCATTCCAAGAAGATGAATCGCCTGCAGATACAGACGCTCCATTGCGGCAAAACATCTTCCGAGTTCCTCTGTCGCATCAGCCGAGAAGGCTTTTCCCTGTGTCTTCAGCGTTCCCGCCTTTGTTACAATGTCATAGCATCTGTCCGCAACACGGCTTGCACAATGAATCAGTGCAAGAAGTCCGGACGCCTGCTCCGATTGCTCCGGGGTCAGAGAGCCCCGTGAGAACAGCTCTGAAATATAGGAAACCATGCTTTCCTGCACCTTCTGAACATTCATACATCTCCGAAGGTACTCCTCCGGGAGGAGCTTCTGCTGACCGAAAGCTGCATCCGGTTCTGCTTTCTCTGAAATCCCCGAATCACTTAAAAGCACTCTGCGCAGATCCGAAAGGAGAACTCTCACATCTTCCAGGTTTCTGCAGATTTCCTGCGATACCAGAATGAGCGCTGCCTGCGGCTGTGAAACCATTCGAAGATCCAGATAGCGAGGCTTCGCCTCTTCCACGCCAGGTGCCGTATGCTCCGCGCGATCCGGAACGAGATGACAGACAATTTTCACCATAACCGGTACAAGCGGAAGCCAGATCAGCGTGCAGACAACATTGAAAATTGTATGTGCATTTGCAATCTGTCTGGAGATGACCTCGACCTCCGGCCCCTTCGGTGACACGAACTGAACAAATCTTGCAAAAAGGGGAATGAAGAACGAGAAGACAATCGTTCCGCTAATGTTGAAGCAGGTGTGTGCAATGGCCGTTCTTTTGGCGTCACGGCTCTGTCCGATGCTTGCAAGAAGCGCCGTAATCGTCGTTCCGATATTATCACCGAAGAGGATCGGAATGGCACCCGCAAGTCCGATCACGCTGGCACCGTCCGGCCCTGCCTGCGCCGCAAAGCTCTGCAGAACAGCAATGGTTGCCGAGGAGGACTGCACGACAAGCGTCATGCAGAGTCCGAGGAATACGCCAAGAACCGGAAGATCCCGGACCTTCAGCATCAGCTCCGTGAAGACAGGACTTGTCGCCAGCGGCTTCATGACGGAGGACATAATCTGAATTCCTTCGAACAGAAGGCCAAAGGAAAAGAACACCATGGCGATGTCCTTGACCTTTTCGTTTTTGGAAACAAACTGAACCACAAAGCTGATGAACAGAATCGGATAAATATATTCGCCGATGTCAAACGCAATCAGCTGTGCCGTCATCGTGGTTCCGATGTTGGCTCCGAAAATAACGGAAATGGCCTGCGGCAGTCCCATCAATCCCGCGCTGACAAAGCCGATTACCATGACGGTGGTGGCACTGGAGGACTGCAGAACGGCTGTGACCAGTGCTCCCGCAAGGGCTCCCATCAAAGGATTCTTCGTGAGGATTCCGAGAATGGTACGCATCTTCTCGCCCGCCGCCTTCTGCAGCGCTTCACTCATCTGATTCATTCCGAACAGAAAAACAGCCAGTCCGCCAAACAGACCGAACAACGTTGTAACAACCTCTGTCATGCTTCCTCCTGCCGCGGCTTCTCCGCGTCCTGTGTGCTTCCTCTATTCCGGCACACATTTCTGACTTTTACACAAAATTGATCTTTCAATGGAAGCATATAAAATCGCAGTAAAATTCCATGCAGGAGGATGTTAAATCCGTGTAAAATCAAGCGGCAGTCTGCTTCTTACACAGACTGCCGCTTGCATTCTTTTCTTCCTAATTCTTCGATTCCTCAAAAATCAGCTCCATCCGGGTTCCCCTTCCAAGCTGCGAGGTAACCTTGATTTTCGCGTGGGACAGCTCCGCCCCATGCTTGACAATCGAAAGTCCAAGGCCCGTGCCGCCCGTTTCCTTGGAGCGGCTCTTATCAACGCGGTAGAAGCGCTCGAACACCCGCTCCTGCTCATCCTTGGCAATGCCGATCCCGGTGTCTGTCACAATCACCTTCGGCGTATCCATCTGTTTTCCAACCCAGAGATCCACCCGGCCTCCCGCGTGATTATACTTGATGGCATTCTCCGTGATGTTATAAATCATTTCATCCAGAAGACGTTTCACGCCGGTTACAATGCAGGATTCTCCCGTAAGCTCCACATGAACGCCGCAGTCATCTGCCTTGGAGGAGAGTCTTCCGACAATGTCGTGCGAAAGCTCGAACAGATCCACCGCTTCCTCCTGCTGCTCCAGGTGCCCCTCATCCAGACGGGAGAGCTGGATAATGTCATTGATCAGCGTCAGCATCCGCTGCGCTTCTTTATAAATGCGCTCCGAAAACTTCGGCACATCCGCCGGCTTCACAAGCCCGTCCCGCATGATTTCCGCATAGCCGGAAATGGAGGTAAGCGGCGTTTTCAGCTCATGTGAAACATTTGCCGAAAACTCCTTCCGCATCTCCGCCACAGCCTCCTTGGCTTTGTTAGAGTCCTCGATTCTCTGCAGAAGAGGCGTCATTTCCTCGTAAACATCATTTTCCAGAGGCTTGTCCAGATCCAGATGGTTGATCGGGCTGACGAGTGCGGCCGCCTGCTTTCCTGCCATCAGATAAGCACAGAACAGCATCACCGCTCCGATCGCAATCATGGCCAGAAGGAGTGTGAGTGCGGTGTCCGTAATGCTGCTGACCGGCATGGAAACCCGGAGAACATTTCCGTCATCCAGGCGGATGGCACTATAGAACATATCCAGCCCAATCGTGTCGGACCTTCGGATGTCCTGCCCGGTTCCATCCTTCAAGGCCGCCTGTACCTCCGGCCGCTCCAGATGATTCTCAAAGGTAAATTCGTCCTGCTCCGTGTCGTATCGGACATCTCCCGAAGCATCGATCAGCGTGATTCTGGTTCCCTTCTCCACGTTATCCAGCTGCCGGAGATAATCCTCCCCGGAAATGTTGACTGCAGCCGCCGTATACTCCGCAACGCGCTGGATGCTGTCTCGGGCAAGGCTTCGTATTCTTATATAAACGAAGAAAATGGTGATCGCATACGCTATCGCAAGCGTAATTCCGATCACCATAAACATGCTCTTCTGAATTTTTCTTCTCATGCTTCTGGGTCTCATATTCCTCCGAAGAGTCTCTCCCCTGATTTTCCGGTCCTGCAAAATCCTGAATGCATGTCCCCCGGGTGTTATGTGCGGATTCGATATCCTACGCCGCGGACAGTCTCGATTTTATCCCCGGCCTGTCCGAGCTTCTGGCGAAGCGTCCGGATATGCACATCCACCGTGCGGGTTTCCCCGTCAAAATCATAGCCCCATACATCCTCCAGAAGCTGATCTCTCGTGAGAACAACCTCTGAATTGATCAGAAGCTTTTTCAGAAGCTCATACTCCTTCAAGGTCAAGGCAACCGGCTCGCCCGCCACAGTTACCTGATGTCTCCTGGTATCCATGGCGATTTCACCAAGAGCAAGAATCTCATCATCACCTGCGTCATTTCCGGCACCGCTTCGCCGAAGAACAGCCTTGATCCGGCTGACCAGCTCCATCATCCCGAAGGGCTTGGTTACATAGTCATCCGCGCCAAGATCCAGTGCCTTCACCTTATCAAATTCGGCTCCCTTGGCCGTCACCATAATCACCGGAATCGCTTCCGTCTCACTGTTTGCACGAAGATCCTTCAGCAGTGAGACTCCGTCCTCTCCGGGCAGCATTACATCCATCAGAAGCAGGTCCGGCTTCTCGTGTCCAAGTGCTGCCCTGAAGCACTTCCCGTCTTCAAAGCCCTGTGCCTGAAACCCCGTATTCTCCAGCGTATATACGATCAGATCTCTGATGTTCTCATCGTCTTCCACACAAAAAATCATTGCTTCATCCTTACCCTGTAATCTTCTTCGTATCCAGCTTCGCTTCATGAACACCGGTAATGGAAAACGTAACCCATTCCGCAATGTTCGTTGCATGATCACCGATACGCTCCAGATACTTGGAAATCATCACCAGGTCAATTGCCTTGTGTGCTGCCTGACCCTGATTCTCACCGATGTAATCAATCAGCTGATTCTTCACGGAATCAAACATCATGTCCACCACATCGTCCCGCGCTTCCACATTTCCTGCAAGCTCCAGATTCTTGTCCACAAATGCCTTGATGCTGTCCTCCACCATGTGGGTGACCTCCACGCTCATCTCCACAATTTTCGGAAAGTCCGTTGCCTCGGACAGCTGTGCGCTTACTACAATCTCTGCAATATCCGAAGCCTGGTCACCGATACGCTCCATATCCGTAATCATCTTCAGTGCAGAGGAAATCTGGCGAAGATCTCTTGCCACCGGCTGCTGCTGCAGAAGAAGTGTCAGACACAGCCGCTCAATATCGCGTTCTGCCTGATCAATCTCAGCATCTGCCGTCATGACATCGTATGCCATCTGTATATTACCATCCTGCAGGGCTTTTGTCGCATTTTCAATTGCAATTCCGCACAGATCTCCCATATGAATCAGCATCCTGTTCAGCTGCAGAAGCTGCGCATCAAACCGGTTTCTCACTGTTTTACCTCCTCTATATAAGGAACATTTTTCCGCTTTTTTCCATCAGCCGAAGCGTCCGGTAATATAATCCTCGGTTCGCTTGTCCGCCGGAATCGAGAAGAGCTTCTGCGTGCGATTGTACTCAATCAGCTCGCCCAACAGGAAGAATGCGGTATTGTCTGAGATACGGCTTGCCTGCTGCATGTTGTGTGTCACGATGATGATGGTATATTGGCTTTTCAGCTCGATGGCGAGATCCTCGATCTTGGAAGTGGAAATCGGATCCAGTGCAGACGTCGGCTCATCCATCAGAATCACCTCCGGCTCCACCGCAAGGGTCCTTGCAATGCACAGTCTCTGCTGCTGTCCGCCGGAAAGTCCCAGAGCACTTTTGTGAAGTCTGTCCTTCAGCTCATCCCAGATGGCTGCCTGACGAAGGCTTCGCTCCACGATCTCATCCAGCTCCGATTTGCGGCGGACTCCGTTGATTCTCGGACCGTAAGCTACGTTCTCATAAACACTCTTCGGGAACGGATTCGGCTGCTGGAACACCATTCCGACTCTCTTTCGCAGCTCGATGGCATCCATTTCCTTATAAAGATCCACGCCGTCCAGCTTCACATCACCCTCAATGCGAACGCCCTCTTCCAGATCATTCATCCGGTTCAGTGTCTTCAGAAACGTTGATTTTCCGCAACCGGAGGGGCCGATCAGTGCCGTAATCTCATTGGCACGGATGTTCATTGAAATTTTATGCAGTGCCTGATACTGTCCGTAGAACAGATCCAGGTCTTTGATTTCAAATTTATACTGTTCTTCCATTCTGTTTCCCTTTCTCTCAAGGTCTGCTCTATGCCTTTGCACCCGACTGCTTCTCGTTGATTCTCCGCGTCATGATTCTCGCAATCATGGAGAAAATAAGTACCATCACCACCAGCACCATCGCCGAGAAGTTTGCAATTTCCTCCGACTGCGGATTCAATGCTCCCTCTGTGCGCATGACCCAGATATGAAGAGCCAGTGTCTCACCCGGACGGAACGGATTGAGAGGACACGTTTTGGAGGCCGGATTCCAGTTACTCCAGTTAAGTCTTGTGCTCTGCCCCGCCGTATACAGAAGAGCTGCCGCCTCACCAAAGCCTCTTCCTGCTGCCAGAATCACGCCGGTAATGATGCGCGGAAGACACGCAGGAAGCAGAACCTTCACGATGCTGACCCAGTGCGTTGCACCAAGTGCCATGGAGCCCGCCTTGTAGCTCTTCGGAAGGCTGCGCATGGCATCCTCGGTCGTCGTCGCAATGGAAGGAAGACTTAAGATGGAAACAGCAAGCGCACCTGCCATCAGATTCCATTTTGCTCCTGTCATCAGGATGAAAACCAGATAGCCGAACAGGCCTACCACGATCGAAGGAAGCGAAGAAAGCGATTCTATGCAGATCCGGATGAAATGGGTTGCTTTGGTATCTCCCGCATACTCCGCCATGTAAATTCCTGCAAGGACTCCCAGCGGAACACTGATCAGAAGAGAAAGCACAACCAGATAGACGGTATTGAACAGCTGGTTTCCGATTCCGCCGGAATCGGCTGCCAGAATCCCGGGAAAATAACTCATGATTCCCTTGATGATAATGTATCCCGCAAGAACCAGAATCAGCAGAAGGAACGACCCTCCGACGGCGCAGAATACACCCGTCATCAGATGGTCCGTCCTCTCCGCATTTTTAATGCGGCGTTTCATTTTTTCATTCATATCGCACCAATCCTCTTTTGTATCTGTATCGCAGCAAGGCCTTTTGCCTTCTTACGCTTTTTCTTTCTTTTTCCCTGCCGCATCAATGCGATGGATGATGAAAATAAACAGCATGGAAATCAGGAACAGGAGCAGCGCCATGGTCCAAAGCGCCATATTCTGTTCGCCGCCGCTTGCCGAGTTTCCCATATCTGCAGCGATGGCCGCCGTCAGGTTATTGGTCGGAGAAAGGATGTTCTTCGGGAACGCTCTTGTTTTTCCGATGACCATTGCAACCGCAAGTGCCTCACCGAACGCTCTCGCAAGTCCCAGAATAATTCCGGTCAGAATGCCGGATTTGGCTGCCGGAAGAACGATCCGGTAGATCACCTGCCATCTGGTAGAGCCAAGCCCGTATGCGGCTTTCCGGTAATACTGCGGAATGCTCCGGATGGCGTCTGCCGCAACCGTCGTGATGGTCGGGAAAATCATGATGGCAAGCACGATGCTGGCTGCAAGCACGGAATATCCGCCCATTCTTGCATGGAAGGTGTCGCGGATAAACGGAACCAGCACCGTGAGTCCGATCCAGCCGTATACAACGGAGGGGATTCCCACGAACATCTCAATGGCCGGCTGAAAGATTTTTGTTCCTGCCTTCGGAGCGATCTCTGTCATAAATACTGCAGCGCCCACCGCAAACGGTGTCACCATAAGAAGTGCAAGTCCGCAGGTCATCAGAGAGCCCGCAATGTAAATGGCACAGCCCACCTTGCCGGTGCCTCCGGCCACAGAATCCACCGGTGCCCATTCACTGGAAAACAAGAATTCCAGAATGGAATGATGATATTTGGTAAAGGTTCCGGTGCCCTGCACAATCAGGAAAACACCAATTGCAAGCGTCAGCGCGATAATAAAGAAGCCCGAGGCGGTAACAATCCCCCGCCCCAGGTATTCTTTCCGGAAACGATCCATTTTGCCGGTTCTCATTCCCTGAATTCTGCGCTCCGACGTTTCTGTGCAATTCTTTCCACCCGTAAGGTTTGTAACTGCTTCGCTCATAACTGTTCCTCTGTCGGAGTTTTCCGAATGCTTTTTACTGTGCTTCGTGAGACTTTACCGCCTCATCGCTCATCCTGGAGGATACGCCGTAGCCCATCGCCTCGATGGATTCGCCGAACTCATCGCCCATCATGTAGTTGATGAAGGCCTGTGCGGCATCACTGCCCTCGCCGTTGGTGTACATGTGCTCGAAGCCCCATACCTTGTAGGTTCCGTTGTAGGTGTTCTCAAGAGTAGGTGCTACACCATCGATGGAAACCGTCTTGACGGTATCGTCATTGACAAGATAGGACAGTGCAACATATCCGATTGCTCCCTTGTTCTGCTCAACGGTCTGAAGAAGAGTGCCGGAATCATCGGTCTCAAGTGCTTCGTTGGAAGCCTCCTCTTCTCCGTTCAGTGCCCAGTTCTTAAACAGTGCCCTGGTTCCGGAAGAGCTCGGTCTGGTAACCAGAAGGATCTCCTCATCCGGTCCTCCGACTTCCTTCCAGTTGGTGATCTTTCCGGTAAAAATGTCAATCAGCTGATCCGTGGTCAGATCATCTACGCCAAGGTCTGCATTGACAACAGGCGCCATGGTAATGACACATACCTCATGATCTACAAGGCCTGCTGCGACAGAAGCATCCAGCTTCTCTTCTGCGAAAACATCCGAGTTTCCGATATCAATGGCTCCGTCTGCAACCTGCTTCAGGCCTTCACCGGATCCGCCGCCGTTTACCGTGACCGAGCAGTCAGGATTTGCATCCATAAACTTCTCTGCTGCTGCCTGTGCAAGAGGGAGCAGGGCGGAAGAGCCTGCTGCGGTAACCTCTCCGGTAACAGCCTCTGCTGCCTCTGCCGTAGTCTCAGCTGCGGTGGTCTCTGCTGTAGTCTCAGCCGCTGCTGCCGTGTCTGCTGCTGTGGTCTCTGCTGCAGTGTCTGCTGCTGCCGTATCAGAAGCGCCGCATCCTGCAAGCATTCCCATAACCAGTGTTGCTGCTGCAATTGTTCCGGTAAGTTTCTTCCGTTTCATAATAATATCCTCCTCTATCAGGAATCGTTTTCTTATCCGACAGTGCCCATCATAAAGAGAGCGTGTTAAATCCATAACCCGCGAAATGTTAAAGCTATGTAAAGTTGTTCCCGGCGTCAGATGCCCCGAAAGACCTCCGATCTTTTCGCCCGCTGCTTTACCTGTTTCTTACATAAGCCTTACGTTTCTGCGATAGAGCTGTTTTTTGCGGAGCATTACATTAAGAGCAGATTAAGAGAGTTGTTATTTTAAGAAGATTTGGAAAATTTCCAGAAAAAAAGATTCCGGCAGGGATTTCCATCAGGAATCCCCGCCGGAATCAGAAAGAACCGGGTGATATTATGATGATGAAGACACAGAAAATACGTTCCAGTCTGTTTTGCACATTGCTTCTCGGATTTGCCGCAGGCTTTGTCCTCGGCGCCATGATCGTGCTGGTCATGCAGAAGGTAATCGGACTGCAGCCTGCTGTCAATGTGATCTTATTTGCATCCGCGGGCTGGTGCGGTATTCTCTTCTATTTTATAAAGCTCTTCTGCCTGCTCCTGCCCCGGAGCCGCAGCTGAATCTTTCAGACGCGGATTCTTTTCAGAAGCTGAGTTTTTTTCAGCGGCAGCGGTGAAAGACCGGAAGCCCATCCAAAGGCGCATCCACATGCACGGTCTGCCCGCCTTCATAGACCTTTCCGTCACGAATATCCGTCCAGCTTCCTTCCGGAAGATACACGTCACGCTCGAATTCATTCAGGTGCAGAATCGGAGCCACCAGATATTCCGAACCGAACATATACTGATCCGTCACCTCCCAGCACTTCGAATCTGCCGGAAATTCATAGAACATCGTACGGATCAGCGGTGAGCCGTTTGTGTGAGCCTCCTCATAGAGCTTTGCAATGTAGGGCTTCAGCTCCATTCGGATGTCATAATACTTTCTCATAATCCGGTAGTTTTCTTCTCCATAGCTCCACAGCTCATTGTCCTGCCCGGTATGAAGATAGCCGCCACCAAAGTCACGGTTATCCAACGGCGGAATGTTGTAGGGGCCGCGGTCTCCATGCATCCGGAAGACCGCCGAAAAGACAGCAAACTCGTACCAGCGAATCAGAAGCTGCTGAAAATCCGGATCGTTCACATCATCGGTCATAAAGCCGCCGATGTCCGTCGTCCACCACGGAATTCCCGCAAGTCCGATGTTCAGGCCTGCCTGCAGCTGATCCTGCAGTGACTCAAAGGTGCTCGGTACGTCACCGGACCAGAGAACATTTCCATATTTCTGGCTTCCCGCCCAACCGCTGCGAAGCAGATTGACGACCGGCTCCTTTTGAAGCTCCGTCATCGGATCATAGAAAATCCGGCTGTACCACTGCGGATACTGACAGCTGCACTCCAGCGCCGATCCATTGATGTAGCGGTAATTGTCAAAATCATAAGCACAGTAATCCGGTTCCGAGTTGTCCAGCCAGAACGCATCGATGCCAAGATCATAGTAGTTCTTTTTGCATTTCTCCCAGACATATTTTCTCGTTTCCGGATTGAAAACGTCGATCTCCACGCAGTCCCCCTGGTAGTCATAGGTCTGCTGCGCACCGCGCTCCGTCGAAATCAGCAGTCCCCGGTCCATCATCTCCGCGAAGTTCTCGCTCTTTCGGTCCACGGACGGCCAGATGGAGACAATGACCTTAATCCCCATCGAATGAAGCTCATCCACCATCGCCTTCGGATCCGGCCAATAGGTTTTGTCAAACTTCCAGTCTCCCTGAAGTGTCCAGTGGAAGAAATCGATGACAATCATATCGATCGGAAGGCCCTCTGCCTTGTATTTTCTTGCGACAGACAGCACCTCCTCCTGCGTGCGGTAGCGAAGCTTGCACTGCCACAGTCCCATGAGATTTTCCGGGAACATGGGCGCACGTCCGGTCACCGCCGTATATTTTTCCAGAATTTCCTTCGGCGTATCTCCTGCCGTAATCCAGTAATCCATTTGCCGGGTTGCCGCTGCCTGCCACTCCGTGAGGTTCTTTCCAAAGGAAACACGACCGACAGCAGGGTTGTTCCAGAGAAACCCATAGCCCATGGAAGAAACCTCGAAGGGCACCGTGACCTGGGAGTTTCTCTGCTCCAGACTCAGAACACAGCCCTTCAAATCCAGGTAGGGCTGCTGATATTGACCCATTCCGTAAATCTTTTCCCCATCGATGCTCTCAAATCGGACGTTCAGAGAGAAATCTCCGCCCGGGATTCCCTTCCACTCGCGGCTTCGGATTTTAAGGCAGCGGCTCTCCTTCCAAAGAGACCCGTCATAGAAGCTGAAATATTCACGAAGGAGCTGCTTTCCATCCTTATAAAAGGTAATGACGCCGGCAAAATTGACCGTGGCCGAAATCCGTCCGTTGGTGATCCTCGCCAGCTGCTTTTGATCCATCGTTCCATCACCAACCCAATGATCCTCCTCCGTGATTTCCACAATGGCCCTGGAGTCCCCCGGCTCCTCGGTCAGTGCCCAGTTCTCATCGTTGAGAGCCGCATGCCGCGTTGCACGAACGCGCAGGGAATCCTTTCCCCAGGCCTCAATACGGAGAATTTCTCCCAGATTTCTCGCGGTCAGAACACCCTTTTCTGCTGTAAAAATCATAGCTTCCCCTCTCTTTCTTCTGCTCCGCGGCAGCATTTTATACGTTTTCGCTGCCGTGTTTCCGCACTTTTTGTGGCGGTTCTTCTGTTACAATGCTACCATAGAAATGTCCGTGATTTCCATTTTGATTTTCAGGAGGTATTCATGTATCGATCTGTATCTTCCATCCGGCGAAGACTTATTGCCGTCTCCTCCGCACTCGCAGCCGCTCTCGTTCTTGCCGTTTCTCCTGTGCCCGGAAGCTCTCCTCTCACAGAAAAGACTGCTCTTTCCGGCAGAATTACGCTTTCCGCATACGCGGCAGAATCCGTCTTTCCTTCCGATTCTTCCACAAAGCTGATCTCCGATCAGACTGCAGGGAGTACCTTCGCCATTCTGGTAAACGCCAAAACCGGCAAGATAACCGCGCAGAAGAACGGTGACGCCTACATGTACCCGGCCTCCATGACCAAGGTCATGACACTTCTTGTCGCATCGGAGCACGTAAAGAACCTCACCGATACCGTCACCATCACGCAGGATATTCTGGATTACTGCATGGAGCATGACTGCAGCACCGTCGGCTTCGCAGCGGGAGAGAAGGTAACTGTCATGGATCTTTTATGGGGCACCATTCTTCCCTCCGGCGCCGATGCCGCAATGGCCCTCGGTCGGTATGTGGCAGGCTCGGATGCGGCCTTTGTCACAATGATGAATGACAAGGCAGCTGCGCTTGGGCTGAAGAATACACACTTTACCAACTGCATCGGTCTTTTTGATCCCGGCCATTACTCCACCTGCAATGACATCGCGGTTATCATGAATGCGGCAGCCGCCAGCCAACTCGCCTTCACCGTTCTGGTGACGCCGCAGTACACAACGATTCCGACCGCAGTACACCCGCAGGGAATTACCGTGCGCAACCTGTTTCTTTCCCGAATCAATCCTCTGAATAAACCGGGGATTGTTCTTGGTGCCAAGACCGGCTACGTCAACCAGTCACGCTACTGTGCCGTCAGCTACTTCGTTTCTTCCGGAAATGTACCTTACATCTGTGTGACCGGAATGGCTTCTTCCTCCATGAATGCCGTGCAGGATCATCAGAAAATCTATTCCGCCTACGTGCGGTAAACAGCATCTGCTGCCATCTCTTCGTACTGCCTCATGTACAGCTCGTGATAATATCCGTTCTGCTGCATGAGGCTTTTGTGTGTCCCCTGTTCAATAATTTTCCCGTTCCGGACAACCAGAATGACATCCGCATCCACAATGGTGGACAGGCGATGTGCTATCACGAAGGAGGTTCTTCCCCGGATCACGGTCTCGATCGCATCCTGGATCAACTTCTCCGTCAGTGTGTCGATCGATGCCGTTGCCTCATCCAGAACCAGAATTCTCGGATCCGCCAGAATCGCTCTGGCAAAGGAAAGAAGCTGCTTTTCTCCGGTGGAAAGAAGGTCTCCGCCCTCTCCTACCTCGGAGTCCAGCCCCTTTTCCATCTTCTCCACGACAAAGTCCGCATGCACAAGCCCAAGCGCCTGCATAATCTCCTCATCCGTGGCATCCGGTTTCCCGTAGCGCAGATTGTCTCTCACAGAGCCGGAGAACAGGTGCGGTGTCTGCAGAACATAGCCGATATTACTGTGGAGCCAGAGCTGGGAACGGTCTCTTGCATCCCTTCCATCAATCAGAACGGCACCCTCCGTAGGTTCGAAAAAGCGGCAGACCAGGTTCACCAGTGTGGATTTTCCGGCCCCCGTTTCTCCTACAATCGCCACATTGGTTCCCTTCGGCACCTTCAGATTAAAATGCTCCAGAACATACTCTTCTCCATCCGGATAGCGGAAGGAAACATCCCGGAACTCTACATCTCCGTACAAGGGCTCCCAGTTTTCCTTCTTCGGATGGAAGGTGTCCCCGTAACGCTCTGTGACCTCACTCCGGTCTGCCACATCCGACTCTGTATGAAGAAGCCGCGTCAGTCTCTCAATGTTTACCTGAATGGCAATAAACGCAGAAATGGTCTGAACGATATTCTGGATCGGATCCATCATATTCAGCGCGTAGGAAAAAAATACCGACAGTGTTCCGATCTGAAGGACCCCCTCCATCGTGATACGGCCGCCCTTCCAGAGGACAAGCGCCAGTGCCGTCGCGCACATAAAGGTCACAAGCGAGGTAAACAATGCCGAATAATGAGTTGCCTTCACGGACGCCTCGCGCATTTCTTCCGTATCCTTCTCAAAATCCTTCCGGATACGGTCCTCAATCACAAGCGTCTTGACCGATCTTGCCCCCGTGATGCCCTCGTTAAAATTGCCCGTAATGGTTGAGTTGATCTCGCGGATTCTCCGGTTCAGCTTCACCAGCTTCTTCTGGAAAAAAGCAATCAGAACCACCGCAACGGGGACCAGTGCCAGAACGTACATCGCAAGCCTTGCATTCACGGCGAGCATCACCGCAATTACACATACGATATAGGAGCCGTTCCAGACCATGTCCATCATTCTCCATGCCACCAGCTCACCGATTTTTCCTGTGTCGCTCATGACTCTCGCATGAATGTAGCCGACATTGTTCTGGTTAAAATAGGAGAAGGACAGCGTCTGCAGATGATTGAACGAGGCATTCCGCAGGTCCCGGTCTACCGACATCTCGACCTTGCCGCACTGATATGTGCTGACGAAATTGTCGATCACCTGAAGAACCAGAATCACCGCATAGGCCGCTGCAAACGGAAGGATGCCCTTCAGCGTCTCCTCTGCCACAAAATGATTCAGTGCATAGCTGTTGAACAACGGATACAGGGAATCGATCAGCGAGCTGAGAATTCCCAGAATAATATTGATGATAAGAATCCGGCGGTAAGGCCGGATAAAAGGCCACAATCTCGGAATTCCGAAGAAGGGCAGTGAAATCTTCTTATTCTCTTCTGCCTGCATCGCAGACCTCCTCCATTACCTGCTGCCGCTCTGACGAACCTGCAGATCATAAATCTGCCGGTAAATTCCATCCTGCGCCAGAAGCTCCTCATGTGTTCCCCGCTGCACAAGCCGTCCCTGATCCATCACAAGAATCTGATCCGCGTGCATCAGCGTGGTCAGTCTGTGCGCAATCAGAATCACCGTCGCAGAGCCGACATTCTCCCGGAGTGCCCTGCGGATTTCCGCATCCGTTTCCGCATCCACGGCCGACAGAGAATCGTCAAACACCATGATAGGCGGCTTTCGAATCAGCATCTGGGCAATCGCCGTCCTCTGCTTCTGCCCGCCGGAAAGGGTCACGCCCCTCTCTCCGACAAAGGTGTCATAGCCCTTGGCAAAATGTGTGATGGTTTCATCCAGTCTGGCAATCCTTGCTGCGGATCGCACCCTTGCAAGACGGGAGTGCTCGCCATCCTTCCCGTCTTCCGGCTCCTGGCCGCTCGCAATTGCGATATTTTCCTCCAGCGTTCTGGAGAACAGGAAGGGCTCCTGCAGGACCATGCCGATATTTCTTCGAAGCCAGTCCGAAGAAATGTCCGCGATGTCCACACCACCAATCTCGATCCGTCCGTTTTCCGGAGAGAGCGGATACAGACGGTCAAGGAGATACATCAGGGTAGATTTTCCGGAGCCGGTTCCTCCCAGAATTCCGACCGTGCTCCCCGCCGGAATGGTGAAGGTGACGTCCTTCAGTACCTCAGAGGAGCCGTTTTCATACTGATAAGACACATGCTGAAACGAAATATCCCGGTCCATGAGAGGCATCTTGGCATCCTTTTTATCCTGCTCTGTCTCCGAATTCATGATGTAACGCAGGCGGTCGATGGAGATTCCCGCCTTGGACATATCCGCCACCACGCGGCCAAGCGAGCGGACAGGCCACGTCAGCATGGAATTGTAATAGATAAATGCAATGTACTGCCCCGATGTAATCTGTCCGCGGACACAGAAAACTGCGCCGATCACGGTGACCAGCATCACCTGCAGACCGGAAATCAGATCACTTGAGCACCAGAACGCAGAGAGCAGCTTCATCAGCCGGATCCACATCGCCGTGTAGCTCCGGTTCTGCTTCTCGAAGCGCTCCCTTTCATAGATCTCACGCCCGAACGCCCGCACCACACGAACTCCGGTCAGATTCTCCTGCGCAATGGCGGAAAGCTTTCCCTCCTCCTCATCCGCATGCTGAAAGGCATTCCCGATTCTCCGGTGAAAGAAAAGCGAATACAGAATGATAATCGGGAAAAAGGCGGCAGAAACCGCCGTCAGGATCGGATGAATCCGTTCCATATAGTACAGCGCAAAGGACATCAGAATCACAATTCGAAACAGACTGGTAAGCTGCTCCGAGACAAAATTCTTGATGGTCTCCACGTCCGATGTACACCGCTGAATGATGTCTCCTGTGTGATTCTCGCTGTGCCATGCAAAAGGGAGATGCTCAATGTGATCAAACAGCTGATCGCGCATTCTCTTGACCAGACACTCCGCGCCGAGTGAATTCAGCAGCCGGTTCGCATACCGGCATGCGTTGGCAAGAAGCGCCACCACGCAGACAGCCGCCGCAACGAGCCACAGGTGATTCCGCAGTCCTTCGGCACCGCCAGAAGACTCGATCAGGGTCCTGGCAGGTCCCGTCAATGCCGACGGCTTGCTGTCAATCACCGAATCTACGGTGTAGCTGATGATCTTCGGATTCAGAAGATCAAGAACCGAGGTCAGACAGGCGAAGACAATGCTGAGTACAAACCACCGCTTGCTTCCCTGCAGAAAATGCCACACCATCCCGCTTCTTGTCGGAAAGTTCTGTTCACTGCGAATTGTTGTCTGCCTCACAGGCCGGATCTTTTTCATATTCGTTCTCATGTTCCTCACAGTAATATCTTCTTCCGTTCGAATCGGAAGCAACCTTTGTCCCCTTGTTCAGACAGTTGGAAACGCTGCAGTAATGCGGAAGCCGTTCATCGTCGGTATCATTGTAAAAGGCCATGTTTCCCTTTTCGGCCAGCTGCACGCGAAGGCGTCTTCGAAAGCCCTCCTTGATGGCTGCAAGCTTCTCCTCATCGCCGACGCTCGTCCAATGCCGGGTTCCCTCCAGTGCCGGTTTGGGAAGAGCGACTTCCTCTTCCTGGTCTTCCTTCTCCTCGTCTCCCTCTTCTTCCTGGCTGAACTCCTGATCCGAGGCGTCATCCTCTGCCTCTGCAACCTTGGCAGCTTCCTCCTCCGCACGCTGCGCATCCCGGATCATCTCCTCATCGCGGGTTGTTTTGTAAACCTTGCGTGTGGTCAGATTGCTGTAGTCCGGAGAAAACTGAGCTTCCAGAAGAACCGCTCCGTCCTCATTCTCCGTTTCGGATCCATAGTAGGTAAAATACCATGTGTCGGCATCACGCACCTGCTCCAGGCTGTAATCATAGGAAGCTGCTCCAAACCAGGCCGGATTCAGATCTCCCACACAGCGATCCTCCTGCAGCTTCACTGAAATTCCCTCATCCAGGCGTCCGGGCACAATCACCGAGTGCATCCAGAGATAGCTCACCACTGCATTCGTCTTTTTCCCGGTAATGTCCGTATAGGGAGATCGGTACACGCGGTCCACTGCGGTGTCCAGAATCGCAAGAAGCTCCTTCGCATCCTTGTAGTCCCCGACCTTTGCAAAGAGCGTCTTCGCTGTCTCAAAATCATAAATCAGGAGTGCATTCCTCGCCATGTTGTAGCGGACCTCCCGCAGTCTTTCGTAGGAATCCTGATATTCCTCTGTCTGCGCAAAGCCAGTCTCTGCATCCTCCAGCTTCCCGATGGCTTCCAGCCTGACCGCCCTTGTGTAACAGGCCTTATCCAGAAGCTCCTCTGCCTTTCCGAAGCTCCCTCCGTCATACTCTCCAAGCTCTGTCAGAAGAGAAATGGCGGTTTCAAAATCATTTTCCGAAATCCGGGCATCTGCCTCCGCAAGTCGTGTGTTCTTTACCTGGTCCGGGCTGTCCTTGTAATCGCCAAGCTCCTCGTAAGCCGCAACAGCTCCTTCATAGTCGCCCTGCTCTCTTAAGTAAGAGCCTTTTTCGTATCTCATTTCCGGCACCCGCTCTGCTGCATCCGCAAATCCGCCGAGAACCGCCAGCCTGCCTCCCAGATCATATTTCCTCGAGATTGCGGCAAAGCCATCCGCCGCCTCATCGAACTGATTCTCCCTTGCAAGTGCCTCCGCTTTTCTGTAATCCCGCATGGGGAGAAACAGAAAACTCACCAGATACACGGTAATTCCTGCTGCCAGCGCAAGAATGACGATAAGTAAAATAAGTCCGGCCTTCTTTTTCATCCGATCTTTCTCCCTCCGAGCCTTCGCCCTCATGCCGTACATGTCGGGATAAACAGCTGCTGCGTATGACGATAAAAACAATATGTCCCTGGCAGTATATGAAACACTACTGTCAGGGACATGCTTTTGTCAGGCTTTTGCTGCGGCTCAGTTCAAAGTAACCGAGTCCCAGGTATCGCTCGGAATCAGGGTAATATAAGTCTTGCCGGGATTCAGCGTAATCTCCTTGCCGTTTCCGTCATAGTACTTCGTGATTCCGCCCTCACTGGTCTTCGACCAGGTAATCGGGATTGCCTTTCCGTTCGTGCAGTAATAGCCGGGCTGTACTTCTGCAATGCAGTTGTAAATCAGATACCCGTGCTCGTCATACTGCGTAAAGGTGCAGTCCTGAATCAGTACATTCTTAAAGGTAACGGTCTTATCATTTCCGCCATCCTTACAAACCGAACCGAATTCGTAATAATCATAGGTATTCGTATCCGGATTGTATTTCAGCTGTGAGCTCGTGTTGTGGAACGGGAGGCTGATGTTTGCTGCGTCCACCGAATTCTCTGCGTCGTCCAGCGTAACCTCTTCGCCCTGATAAGGAGCAAACTGGAAATGATCTCCGCTCTGTTTCCTGTCATCGTAGTTTCTGGAATAGCTGGAGTTGGAGAAGTTCTTGTCCAGATCGCCGGAAAGGCAGAACTCCGTAAACTCCGTAGGTTTTCCGTTCTTTACACGGGAGAAGGTTCCGGAAAAATGATACGGATACCGTCCCATATAAGGATCAATATAGAAAGGACCGCCGTCATGGCACAAAACCGCGTCCCATTCCTGACCAAGCAGGATGTTCGTCGGACGGATGGAACGAATGCTTCCCACCTTCTCGATGGAGCCCCAGTCCTTGAACAGGCACATCAAACGTGTAATGCGGTTGTTCGCCGTAGAGTTCATCAGCTCATACATAACGTCACAGTCTGAAATGCCGAAATGAGGAAGCGCTCTCTGGTCATTGTCCACCATGATGGCAACCGGCCGCTGATCCTCAATCTCCTTGCTGATCGGCTCTCCGGTCAGCTCACTGTAATACATATCATCCGGAAGGACATAGGCTTCCTTCTCTTCCTCGGCCGGCTCCTCTTCCTGCTGGCTCTGTCCAAGATCATCCGGATGTGCTCCGTCCGGAATCGACTCAAATCCGTGCGCCGAAATTCCTTCCGATGCACTATCCCCGCATGCCATCACGGACATCGCGGTCATCACTGTCAATACTACTGCAAGTACTCTCTTCTTCATGATACTCCTGTCTGAATCTCAAAAGCGAATGTTATGAAAATATAATTTCCCCACAGGGCTTTTGCTGTTTATTGTACCGCAAAAGTGCATCCGTCGCCATATGAATCTGCCGGGATATACCGGAGGACGTTGATGCATAGCTCCAATGCTTTCCGCAAAGAACGCTGTCCCCAATCCCGCTCATCATGAGCGCAGACATTTGCAAGGGAATCGGCAGTGTAGAGAATCTGGCCAAAGACTGCACCGCGTTTCCGGGCACAGGCAGCCAACGCCGCACACTCCATTTCAACGGTCGAACAGCCCTCCATTTTACGATATGTTACCATATCGCGTGTTTCCCGGAAAAAACCGTCTGTTGTCCATGTAATGCACTTCCGAAAAGGGATTTTGCCGGACAATGTAAATCGGATAGCTTTTTGTAATGGTTTCAAAATGCTCGGCAATGACTGCATTCGTTTCCCGTGCATAATCATCAATCACATCTCCCAGAAAGCCAAACACGCACTTTTCCGGGAGGACCAGCTGTTCCGCTCCATGGTCAGGCCGGATGACTTCCGCAGAATCAGAATCATATTCAAGAATGGGAATCTCATGTTTTTGTATCATGGAAAGCTTTCTGCTGCTTGCAAATTGCAGATCATCGTATAAAACAAGAAATCCCCGAATCCTTACGGGTTCGGGGACAAACAGTAAACTGGGGTGGACGGGGCTCGAACCCGTGACCTCCCGCGTGTGAGGCGGACGCTCTCCCGGCTGAGCTACCATCCCATCTGAACGCACCTGCCGGAAAATCGTGCGAACGAGATTATTATATACCAGACTTCCCAAAGTGCATACATATTTTTTTATTTTCTGCCATAGGTTTCATCCTGCTCTGTCAGGAAATACTCACTGCCGCCGCTCTACCCGTGCCTTCTCCGATGAAAGCGCTCCGCCTTTCTGCTGAAATCACACAGTGCCCAGACAATGCTCATTCCCGCTGCGATTCCAAGCGCGACGGCAAACGTCTTCAGGCCATAGGAAACCGCCTCGTCTGCATGCCCGCCCGCAGCATTCAGCATGCAGTAATAGAGTGTGCTCCCCGGAATTAACGGAATCTCCGACAGGGCAAAAAAAGGCGTAGACGGCGCCTTGCAGATGCGGGCCAGTGCTTCTGCATATAACGCCGCAGCAACGCTCGCAGCAAAGCTCGGCACGAACATGCCGCTCCAGATCTGTCTGCTCCCAAGATATGCAAGCCAGCACAAAGCGCCGCCAAATGCCGTCAGAAGCAGGTGTTTTCTCCGGATCCGGAACATCATTCCAAAGCCCACAGAGCCCATACCGGCCATAAGCAGCTGAAGAAGCATTCCTCTCATCATATCCACCTCGCAATTCCGATCGCACTCATAATGCCAAGCGCAAGCACGCCTGCAAGAAGAAGTGCCTGCGTCAGCCGGAGTGCCCCGGAGATCGTGTCGCCCAGAAGAAAATCCCGGATCGCATTTGTCATCATAATCCCGGGGATCAGGAGCATGATGTCTCCGATCATCACCTGGTCCACATGAAGTCCGGGAAGGATTCTTCCCGCAAGACCGACCAGAATGCCTGTCAGGAAGGATGCCAGAAACGTATAGACCGTATCGTTCATGCATACCGGGGCAAAATATACCTGAAGACAGCCGATCAGAAGTCCTACCAACGAGGCCGTCAGTCCGTCCATCAGGTTTCCGCCGAAAAAGATCGTAAACGCTCCCGCTCCCAATATGCACCCGGCAAGCAGTTCTTTTCTGCTGATTCTCTGCGACGTGATCTCCCGAAGTCTCCTCCTCAGTTCCTCCACAGGAAAAGGCCGACTGCAGTACGAGCGGCTCAGCTCATTGATCTCATCCAGTCTCGTGAAGTCATTCGAATTGGCCGACCGGATTCTCTTTGTCTGCGTCAGCATCCTGCCATCCGGCATTTCCATCGTGATCACAATGCTCGACGGAATGACAAATACATTCATTGCTGCCGCCCCATAGGCATAGCCCATCCGGTTCAGCGTATCCTCCGCGCGGTAAATCTCCGCCCCGCTTCCAAGAAGCGCCTCTCCCATCTCCAGAAGCACCGGAAGTATTTCACATCTGTTCTGCGCCATTGCATTCCTTTCCGCCGCTTTTCGCGGCCCGACATCAAACTATCATAATTCATCCGTTCTTCGAATGACAATACAAAGGTTCTGCGTGGTATGATGTGAGTGTTTGAAAACGATCAATTTGGAAAGGACTGATTCTGCCATGAAAATCACTCAGGTAAAACTCGGCACCATTTCTGTCCCGCTTCGCGTGCCCTTCAAAACCGCACTGCGCACAGTGGATGCCGTCAATGATGTCATTGTGGAAATTCTTACGGACACCGGCGAAAAGGGCTACGGAGAAGCTCCGCCGACCGGCGTCATCACCGGCGATACAACCGGTGCAATTGTCGGTGCCATCCGGGACCACATCGCTCCGAAGCTGATCGGTCTCGACATCGACTGCTTCGAGGATGTCATCCGCACCGTTCAGAGTGCCGTTGTCCACAACACCTCTGCCAAGGCAGCCGTTGATATGGCTCTGTATGATCTGTACGGCCAGCTTTACCGCATCCCCGTCTACAAGCTCCTCGGCGGAGCAAGAAAAACCATCACCACCGACATCACGATCAGCGTGAACTCACCGGAGGAGATGGCACGGGATGCCTGCGATGCGGTTGCCCGCGGCTATGACACGTTAAAGACCAAGGTCGGAATCGATCCTTCTCTGGATGTAGAACGTCTTGCCGCTGTCCGGAATGCCGTAGGCCCTGACATCCGGATCCGCATTGATGCCAACCAGGCGTGGACTCCCAAGCAGGCCGTCCGCATACTGGATCAGATGGAGGAAAAAGGCCTTGGACTTGAGCTCGTTGAGCAGCCGGTCAAGGGAACCGATTTTGACGGTCTGAAGTACGTCACCGAGAACAGCTTTGTCCCGGTTCTTGCCGATGAGGCGGTCTTCAGCCCGGAGGATGCTCTCCGCATCATGCAGCATCACGCTGCAGACATGATCAACATCAAGCTGATGAAGTGCGGCGGACTCTACAACGCACAGAAGATTCTCTCTGCCGCAGAGGTCTATGGCATGGAATGCATGCTCGGCTGCATGCTGGAGGCCAAGGTCTCCGTCAATGCCGCTGTGGAGCTTGCCTGTGCGAAGCAGATCATCACCCGCATTGATCTGGACGGTCCGGTTCTCTGCCGCGAGGATCCGATCCTCGGAGGCGCTGTTTTCAACGAAAAGGACATCACCGTCAGCGACGAGCCGGGTCTTGGCATTCACGGCTTTGAGGAAGGCCGTCTGACCTACCTCGATGAGACCATGTGCCGACACATGCACTGAAGTACAAAAGGGAGAAGCCGCTCGATGGGCTTCTCCCTTTTTTCATTTTACAATTGCATTCTGCCGCAGGAAATCCGCCCACTTCTCATAGGCGGATGCCTTCAGATGCACCCCGTCTCCGGTAAGCTCCTCGCGTAGGTCTCCGTTCTCATCGCAGACGGCAGGATTCATATCCAGATAGAAAATATCCCTTCCGTTTGCCAGCGTCGCGATTGCCGCATTCCGCTCCACGAGATTCACATTGTTCGTCACCGGATCTGAGGAAGAAAATGCCTTGCTGACATGCATATTTCCCTGAATATAAAGGATCGCATCCGGTTCTGCCTCCCGGATCATCTCCAGCAGTGCCTTATACTTCTCCACATACTTCACCGTGGTCGGCATGCCGATTTCATTGATTCCCATGGAAACATAGATCTTTCCGTACGGATGTGTCTCCAGAACCTGCTGCAGCGTCTGGGAGTCCTCCCACGTACCATGCGTATACAGCGGCAGACTCTTGTCCAGAACGTTGTAAACAGAAAGAGATTCCTTTGCCCAGAAGCTTGCGACATCCTTCAGCGAGCTGTAATCCCGGAATCCGTCTGTTCTGGAATCTCCGATAAACAGAGCATCCGAGAAATACGAATCGTCCGGTACGCTCTGCAGATAATAAAAGGTCCCGTCCGGTGCAAACATTCCGCTCGTCGCCGTCTCAAACACCGTTCCTGCCGGCGCCTGATACGCCGTGTTCGTATTCCCGTAATCGGTCGCCGGTGCAACCGGGTTGTTCACGCCATCCGGGATCGTATAAACCACCGGCTCCGTTTCTTCGGAATCCGCCGGCTCTGTCTCCGGAATCGTCTCAAAGCCGGAATGACTCTCCCCGGCAGCAGCTTCCTCTCCGCCGGTTCCGTCTGCTTCCGTTTCTCCGGAATCTGTCGATGCCATCTCCTGTACCTCAGAAGAAGCTTCCTTCCCCGGCTGATCCATGTCATTCTTCGGTTTTTGGCCGTACATAAACACAAGAAACGGAATCAGCGTAATCAGAAGCGCTGTCAGAAGCGGCATCTGCCGCAGATAATTTCCAACCTGTCGGATGGGTGCTTCCGCAGGTCTGTTCTCATTTTCCTGATCTCTCAAATTCAATCTCCGCCGGGGATCTGCCCGCATCGTCAGAAGCGGTTTCACCCGTTTTCCTTAATAGCTGAAATACATAAAGCGATTGCCCGCAGAATGAATGCTGAAATACATGCTGACCCAGAATAACACGGCCAGAAGCGCTGTCATCCATGGCTTTCTCCGGTACCGGAGGATGGTCCGATAGACCGCCGGAATACACAGCACCACCGAGGCCGCGAAAAAGGGCCAGTAGATTCCCAGATACTTAACAAAATCTCCGCTGTTTATGACACCAGTGCTCCCCCGCACCGGAAACAGTCTGCCGAAATACACGCCGATATCCGCAAGCTTCGGAATAGCGAAAATCACCCACGTCAGCGGAATGACAACCAGCACATGGATTCTTCCCACCACTTTGGAAACGGTCTCGCTTTTCGACAGAAGATATTTCTCCGAAACAATGAGGAAACCAAGGACCAGCCCCCACACAACATAATTCAGTGTGCCGCCATGCCAGAAGCCTGTCACTGCCCAGACAATCAAAAGGTTGCCGATGGTTCTTGCCGTCCCTTTTCTGCTGCCTCCGAGAGGAATGTAAATATAGTCCCGAAACCATTGTCCCAGCGTTGCATGCCAGCGGCGGTAGAATTCGCCAATGCTTCCCGCCGCATACGGATGCGCGAAGTTTTCCACAAACGGAAAGCCGAGCATCATTCCGATCCCGGCCGCCATCAGAGAATAGCCCCAGAAATCATAGAACAGCTGGAAGGAATACCCGTACGCTCCCAGCCAGGCGAGCGGCGTCGAGATACTCTCAAATCCGATCTTCGAAATCTCATTCCATAGAATCCCGATGCGGTCCGCCAGAAGTACCTTCATGGAAAAACCGATCGTCAGAAGAATCAGTCCGTCCTCAAACAAGGCAGGCGTCACTTTTCTTCTGCTGAGCTTTCCGGCAAAGCCATCCCGATAGCGCATAATCGGCCCCTGCGTCACCTGCGGGAACATCGAGAAATACGCAGCTGCCTGAAGAAAAGACGGCTTCCTTCGAATTTCTCCCCGATACAGATCCGCCTGATAGGCGATCATCTTAAAGACATAGAAGGAAAGTCCCACCGGAAGAGCAAAAGAAAAAGGAAGCACCTTTCCGGATGACAAAAGAGCAAGAATCTTGCAGAGGATAAGAACCGCCGCATCCAGCGCAACCACCGAAGCAAATCTCGTCTTCTCCCCGGTATCCCAGACTGCGCAGCCAACCGAATAGTTGATCACCGTCAGCGCAATCAGAAGAATCAGTGAAAAAAGTCCTCCGCCCGAGTAAAACACAAGGCTTCCCAAAAACAAAATAGCATTCCGGTTCTTTCCGGAGGTCAGGTAAAATACACACAAAAAAACTGGCAGAAAAATTCCAAGGAACTGCCAGTTTGAAAAAACAAGGATGTTTGACATATCGTCTCTCTACTGTTTCTGCTGCTCACCTGTAGCAGTTGTTTTCTTCACCGGATCCTGATTCCAGGTACCAATCAGTTGCTTCTCAATGGCAGTGATGGCATCCGTATTGCCTTCCGCATAAATAATCCGCCCGGATTCCATATAGATTTCCCGACAGGAATCGTTCACGGTCTCCACCTCGGCCTGATAATTCGGCCCGGTAAATACCGTTCCGTCCATCTGATTGGCAACACTGTCGTAATAACCCTGCGCTTCCTTGCTGTCCGAAAAGCGGACATAGCAAACCGTGTAGGCATTCTCCGCATCCGTTGCAAGATACGCATCCGACAGACTCACATAGGAGCCCGCCGTCTTTACCGATTCCAGAGTATCCTGAACCTGAAGGCCGTTGTCTTCACAAATCTTCTGGAATTCCTTGCCGGTAGCAAGAAACTTCATAGAGCTGCAGCCAGTCATCAAAACCAGTGCCAGAGCTGCTGCCGCTGCACACCTGTACGTTCCAAATTTCTTCATTGATCCAACGCCTCCTTTCTCCAAAATGGATACTCTTCTATTATAGGCTTTCTTGCCTGCAACATCGAGGTTTTTCGCAAAAAAGACAAAATCTTTATGCCTCTGAGCGCTTTGTGCTTTTCCTCAGAATGCTTCGTCCCTGAATCAGGCTGATTCCGCTTCGGTACTCCGGATTCTCAATTCTCCGCAACAGGATATGCACGCTGCGCCGGATCATGCCATTTAAGTTGATGTCATAGGTCGAAAAGAAGGGCTCCATTCCGCTCTCCTCTTCATAATTATCAAAGCCCGCAATGGAAACATCCTCCGGGCACCGAAGTCCCATCTCCTTCAGTCTTGAAAGAAACAGCTCGGCACTCCGATCGCTGCTGCAGAAGAATGCGGTCGGAAGCTCCCCTTTGGGAAGAACATAGTCCGAGGACTCATAAAGCAGCCCCGTCTCCGGGTCCCGGTCATTGATCTGCCAGACGGGATCATACTCAAGCCCCTGCTCCATCAGAGCCTTCTGTCCGCCAAGGTACCGGTCATCAATGCTGTTCGTCGAAAGAAGCGTCCCGACAAAGCCAATTCGCCGATGCCCGAGCTTTATCAGCTCCTCCACCATCTGCTGACTGCCCAGATAATTGTTGGAAATCACGCTGTCATTCTTCCCCGAAAGAGACAGGGTATCCATAAAGACCAGCGGAAGGTCCGTCTCCTCCTCCAGCCTGCGGACATAGCTTTTGTCAAACGAGCCCAGAACGAGCACTCCGTCCAGACGCTGCTTCCCAAGAAGTCCCGGTGCGGTAAGGTTCTCTTCCTCCTCCCTGGATACCATCTCCAGCAGGCAGAAGCATCCTTTTCCTGCAAGCCTGGTGGAAAGATCTCTGTAAATCGTCCAGTACATGGACAGCCGATCCGTATAGTAACGCGCTGCCGTCACTACTCCGATGGTATAGTTCAGACGGGTCTTCCGATCTTCCGACCGTTTCCGAAGATACCCCATCTCCTGTGCAGCCCGGCTGATCTGCGCCCTCGTGGCATCGCTGACTCCCTTCTGGCCGGAAAGTGCCTTGGAAACCGTGACAATGCTCACCCCTGTTTTCGCAGCAATATCGCTTAGTGTGATATTCTTACTCATACCTTTTGCCCAACGTGCTCTGCCCCGTTCCTTCAGCGAATCGGAGGCGCCACGCTCTCTCTTTCTACAAGAACACTGTCCACATACCAGTTCATTGCCCGGTTCGGCGACTTCCGGTTCCGGAGCAGTGCCTGTACCGCCTTCTCTGCCATTTTTACCATATCCACATGAAAGGTTGTCAGCTTCTTCTCCAGCGGATCCCCATACAGATAGTCATCATAGGAGGTCAGTGAGATGTCCGTCGGTATCCGCAGATTTCTTGCGCTGAGCGCCTCCTTGAGAATTGACGCCGCATAATCACTGCTGCACGCAAACGCCGTCGGCAGTCCTTCCGGAAGCTCCACTCCTGTGATCGCTTCGTTGTCTGTGCGCCGATCGTTCAGAATCCATTCCGGATGAAGCGTCAGCTGATTGTCCTCCAGACACTTCCGGTATGCAAAAAATCGTTCCCGGATGTTTCCGGATGCCTCCATTGTACCGACAAAGCCGATGTCACGATGCCCATGATCGATCAGATACTGCACCGCACGGTACATCCCGATTCCATTGTTGGAAAGCACAGAGCTGCAATTATAATCCGGATCACGAAAATCCAGAAGTACGGTCCGCCCCTCAGCCTTCTGCATCAGACGGTCCAGATACGTTTTCTCAATTCTGCCGATGATAATCAGCTGATCCGCCTGCCCGGATTCCAGACATCTCGGAAGCCCCGGCTTCGCCGCCGTCTCTTCCTCCCTGTTCAGAATTTCCAGGGTAGAATACATTCCGTACTGAGACAGACAGAAGGCAACCTTCTGATACATTTCCCAGTAGAAGGACATGCCAACACGGATGTAACGATCTGACACAAGAACTCCGATCGTTTCCTGCGGATTGTCCTTTTTCTCATAGCGGGACATATCATAGCCGCACTCACTGGCCGTCTCCAAGATCTTCTCCCGCATCTGTCTGCTGACGCCCTTACGGCCGGCAAGAGCATTGGAAACCGTTACCGTGCTGACCCCGGCCCTCTGCGCAATATCACTTAATTTGACTGAGTTCCTGGACATACTGCACTCCCTCCGGCTCATCATGGTATTTCATCCTGCGGCTCAGAACACCAACGGCTTCCTTTACCATCTCTTCGTCATCCGGAGCGATTCTCTCCCCGCACTCCGGACCCTCTCCGCAGACAATCAACCGGTCTGCCTTCGGCGGCGCGGAATCCGCAGGGCAGCCGGCACAGAACAAGACATCACATCCCGAAGCCTCTGCCTCCGGAATCGTGTAAAAAACATTGTCCATCCCATAAACAGGCATTCCGCAAAGCTCCGAAAGCGCGCTCCAAAATCCGTACTTTCTGTCCCTGTCCGCATCCGTTGCCTCCGGCAGGATCAAAAATCCCGGTTTCTTTGCACCTTCCTTGATGAGCTTCGCCGCTGCATCATACATGGAATGGTAGACATCCGGCGTTACATAATCTGCCCGGACATATGTGCTCCACCCGCCGACTGCCACGACAGGAAGCATATAGCTGTTCCGAATGCGTGAAATTTCATCGCCGGTCCATGCCCCGACAAGAAAAATTCCTTCCGTCTCCGCAAGAACCCGCTCTTTGGATATCGCAATCCCGCAGCGCTGCGCTTCCTTCTCGAGAAGCTCTGTCAGATGATTCAGCCTTTTTCTGCAGGACGGCGCAGTATGCGGAAGCACCATGATGGCAGCATTTCTTTTCTCGACAGGCTGTTTCTGTCTTCCCGTCTCCCCGCGATACTCGTATCCAAGCTCCTCTGCCTTCTGACAGATTGTCTCCCGCAGCTGCCTGCTCACCCCCGGCTTTCCGGAGAGCGCATTGGAAACACTGACAACGCTGACACCAACGGCATCCGCAATGGTTTGTAGGTTTACACTCTTTTTCGGTCTCATCTTATCCTGCTTTTTCTCCATCTGAATCAGGAAACAACAATGAAATTATACCTATTTTCCCCTGCGACAGCCACAGTCTTTACCAGTATTTAGTTTTTTTTAACATGTTTTAGCAGGTCAGACAGAGCTGCCGAATTCGTAGCGATAATAATCCATCACCAGCGACACCTTCTGATTGTCCTCAAAGCTGTTGGTCAGCTGATTGACGGGATAGGTAACCGGCTTATCCTCGAGCACCTCCACAACTCCAAGCGCCGCCTGATAAGCCATCCGCTCCAGCGCCTCTACGGTGAACGCTGCAGTATGCGGTGTCACGATGACATTGCTCATGTGCAGAAGCGGATTGTCCGCCTTCGGCAGATTTCCCTCAAAGACATCCAGTGCTGCTCCTTTTATTTTTCCTTCCCGCAGGATTCGGATCAGCGCATCCTCGTCGACCACTTCGCCTCTTCCGGTATTGACGAGATATGCGGTAGGCTTCATCAGAGAAAGCTCGCGTTCTCCGATCATATGTCTTGTGGAGGCGCTTCCCGGCAGGTGAAGCGAAAGGAAATCCGCTTCCCGGATCACCCTGTCCATATCCGGGACCAGCGTTGCATAATCCAGCTTCTCCGGTGATTCAATATGCCGGTTATAGCCAAGAACCCGCATGTTCAGGCCATAGGCCGCCATCTTCGCCACCTGTGTCCCGATGTTGCCCATGCCGATGATTCCAAGCGTCTTCCCGGATACGTTTTCTCCAAGGCGCTTTCGAACCTCCATATTTCCTTCCTTGAATTTATTGTTGTAATCAATGGATCCCTTCGCCAGCATCAGAATCAGACCGATCGTGTACTCCGCCACCGCTCTCTTGTTGGAGCTTGCCGCATTGGTCACCTGAATTCCCCGCTTCGTTGCTGCTTCCACATCGATGCAGTCAACCCCGACGCCGTGCATGGAAATCACCTTCAGCTTCGGGCACTGATCCATGATTTCACCGGTCAGATGTGCGTTTCTCGTCAGGATTCCATCACAATCCTTTCCCTCACGAACCAGTGTTTCCGGATCAATTCCGGTTCCGTTTACCACTTCAAAACCATGCTCCTTCAGTAAATCAATCCCTTTTTCATTGATGGGTTCTGTCACAAGTACCTTCATGGCTTCCTTGCTCCTTTCCGCTCTTCCCGATCTCAGACATCATATTTCCGGTAATTCAGTGACGCCTCGATGAACGCAATCAGCTGGTTCAGTCCAAAGACCGGCACCCCGCTTTCCTTTGCGATCACATCCCCGAACGGGGCAAAATTCTGGCACTCCAGAACAATGGCTCCGGTGTCAGGATATTTTTCCATATGCTCTTTTGTCATCTGCCGGATGCTCTCGCGGATCTTATCCGGATCTCCGCTCTCGTGATTATAGATAATGAGCTCGTTAAACTCCGACTGCTCCGGAAGATCACTGACGCAAATGTTATAGTCACGGGAAGACCAGCCTGATTTCTCAAACAGCGAGTCCGTCATAAACTGCGCCCGCTCCGAAAAAATACCGATCTGCTTCTTCCTGCCGATCATGGACGCAATCATCGGAATCAGCGTCAGCGTTGTGGTAAAAACAGGAATGTCCACTGCATCGGCAAGCTCTCTCTGAAAGCCTGCAAGGAACCCGCAGCAGGTCGTAATCGCACGGCAGCCATCCTTTTCCAGCTCCCTGGCCGCCTTGCAGAATGCCTTCAGAAGAATTTCATCCGCATCCCTTGGAATTCTGTCCCCCTGAAAAACATCACGCACCACCTTGTAGCAGACCGGGAAATCAAAGGTCGCTGCATTCCCCGGATCTCCCGGTATTCTGGGAAACTTTGTGTCCATCATCAGAATTCCAATATCCTGTCCGTAAAATGTTCTTCCTCCGCGAATGTTCATAGGCTTCCTTTCCTGCTGCCATCTGCAGCACCGTACCGAGAATTCCGTCCTGCAGACTCCCCGCACGCAAAAAGGGCAATGACTTCCCGGGATCACCTTACACCCGGGCGCCATTGCCCTTGCTCTCTGTATTCAACTGATAGTTAACGATAGCATTCCTTTCCGGATTCTTCAAGATCCTTGTCCGCTTCTTTCCTTGTCTCCCCCCGCTGTCTCTGGGATAATAAAGATGATCCGGTCTGTTCCGGATACGATTGCAGATTTCGAAAGGAGCCTTCTATGTGTACTGCTGCTACCTATCAAACCAAAGACTTTTATTTCGGCAGATCACTCGATTACGAGTTTTCCTATGGGGAAGAGCTTGTCATCACACCAAGAAATTTCACCCTTCCCTTCCGCCATCTCGCGCCTCTTGAGAAACACTATGCCATTCTCGGCATGGCTCACGTTGCGAATCAGTATCCGCTTTACTACGACGCAATCAATGAAAAGGGCCTTGGCATGGCAGGACTGAACTTTGTCGGAAATGCCGCTTATGCCTCCCCCACGGACGGAGAGACCAATGTCGCACAGTTTGAATTCATTCCCTGGATTCTCGGAACCTGTGCCACTCTGTCAGAAGCAAGAACCGCACTTTCCGGCATGATCCTTGCCTCCACTCCGTTCAGTCCGCAGCTTCCTGCTGCGCAGCTCCACTGGATCATCGCCGATGCCTCCGGCTCGATCGTTGTCGAATCCATGGCAGACGGACTGCACGTTTATGACAACCCGGTCGGTGTTCTCACCAACAATCCGCCGTTCCCGATGCAGCTCTTCCTTCTGAATCAGTACATGGGACTTTCTGAGAAGCAGCCGGCCAACACCTTTGCTCCGGATGCCCCGCTCGAGGCGTACAGCCGCGGCATGGGAGCTCTCGGCCTTCCCGGCGACCTCTCCTCCGCGTCCCGTTTTGCCCGCGTGGCCTTTACAAGAGCGCATTCCCTCTCCGGAGACTCCGAATCCGAGAGCATCAGCCAGTTCTTCCATATACTTGGCTCTGCCTCACAGCAGCGCGGCTGCTGTGAGGTCCGTGAGGGGCATTACGAAATTTCTCTCTACACCTCCTGCTGCAATGCGAGCAAGGGAATCTACTACTACACCACCTATGAGAATCACCAGATCTCCGCAGTCGACATGCACCGTGAAAATCTCGATTCCTCAGAGCTGATCTGCTTCCCTCTGATCCAGGGACAGCAGATTCATTTCCAGAACTGAATACGGAACGCTCCGCCAGGCGCACATCGCATAAGGAGCATCTGCCGGTACGACAGATGCTCCTTTCTGATTTGCAGAATGATATTCTAAGATTTCAGCCACATACGGACCGGATTTTGTTTTACCACAGCTTCTTCTGCGCATCCTCCGCGCTTGCAAACGGTCCGGGAATGACATGGAGATCACGATGGCTTCCCAGATAATCCCGGTCGAAGGTGATCGGTGTTCCATCGGTATTCTCATACGGCTGGTTTGGCTCAAAGGCTCTTCCAAGTGTCTCTGTATTCACCAGGTCACAGCGGAAGTCCCCGAGGAAGTCATACAGATTGGTCTTCAGCTTCCAGTCACCATCTGCCGTCATTTCCACATCGACGGTCACCTCATGGTCATTGTCTACAAGGTTATGCTCTTCCTTTTTGCAGGCCTTCGCTCCGTCAAAATAAGCATTTCCCTTTACCCATACCGGGAGATGACCAAAGTGTGCCGCTTCGAGCTTGCCCATGTCCGGAATTTCATTGTCCATATCAAACTGAGCAATCCACTCCTCATACGTCGGATACTCGTCAAAGACGTGCGTTCCGACCTCGCGGTTCTCCTCGTCCTTTCCTTCGCTGCTGTCGCGCAACACTTCTACGGGCTTCGCCGGCCACTTCTGTACGAAAATATTATTATAGAAGCGGTCATCTCCGTGCAGGATGGTCATAAAGCCCATGACCTCCGTGCGGTGCGGCATATGATACGGCGTATAACGCCAGCCGGTGCCGCCGCCCACCATCGTGAAGGAGCCGCAGATCAGGTTGTGCACCATGGCAACCCCCTGCGTCGCAATCCGGAGAGAATCGTCGGAAAGAAGAACGTTGTTATCGATCAGAGTCGGGCCGTGTCCAACCTCTACAAAGATATCCTGGCTCATCATGCCGCCCTTAAGCTGACGGGCAAATTCCGGCCGCTGATTGTCATGAAGCAGGTTCTGCGTGATACGGGTTCCCTGTGCTTCCCAATCGGTCCAGATTCCCATCGTGCAGTGATGAATGTGATTGCGGCGCATGGTCACGTCGATTGCCGCATGCATCTTGATGCCGGCAATCTCCGCACCGCCAAGCTCCATCATATTGTTGATGTGATGGATGTGGTTGTCCTCAATGATGCTGAAGACACCGCCCTGACGGCCAATGATTCCGCCCTGCTCACAGTGATGAATGTTGTTCCTGCGAATGATGTGGCTTCCCACCTTCTCCTTCAGCCAGCCATGGTACTGTCCGCGGCAGACTGCGTCACGCTCCATCTGCGTCGGACTCTTCACATGATGCCTCGTGAAGAAGTGATCGTTCTCCGGATCATAGTATTTCCCGACCGAAATGCCGGCGCACTTGCTGCCCCAGATCTCGCAGTCTTCAATGATCCAGCCCTTGGACCAGTGCGGTCCGATCATGCCGTCCTGATAAGCCGCAGGCGGAGCCCAGGTCGTTGCAGCCTTGTTGATGTTGAAGCCGCTGACCGTAATATAATCGATTCCGTTCTGCTGCGGGAGGAAGCACTCCCGGCGGACTGTAATCTCCACATTCTCCTTTGTGGGATCTGCGCCCTGGAAGTTTGCATAAATGACCGTCTCATTGGTTTCTTCATCCTGCTCGGAATACCACTTCAGCTTCGATGCCTCCGGATTCCAGGAGCACTCATACACTTCGCCGGCCTCGCAGACCTCCAGAGAGGTTGCCTCGTACAATGCCTGATCATTCAGCCAGACACAGCCGGTATGCTTGTCACGCTTTGCAAAATACCAGTCACCGAACACATACGTTGTATACGGATTGTAGCTGCCGAAAACCGTGTTGTTCACACGTGTCACCCATACATTTCCCTTGTACGGCTTCCAGTCCTTCACCTCTTCCGCACCGGTGATTTCCGCTCCCAGAGGCTCGGTGCTGCGATAGGTAATGCGCGCCTCTTCCGTTCCTGCATGAACCGGCTCCACATACTCGCGATAGGTTCCCGGTGCAACCAGGACCTCATCTCCCGGCATCGCTGCCTTTGCCGCCTCCCCGATCCAGCGGTACGGCATCTCCTTCGTTCCGTTTCCGTCACGCCCGGCCTTAATATCTACATAAATCTTCATAACACACCCCTTTCCCCGTTTTCCGGGTTGTCATCTTTATCTACAACATAGTCTTTTTCATTTGCTTTCGCTTGCTCTTTTTTGCGCGATCACACGCAGAATCTTGCGAACTTGAAGAGACGTTCTCCTATACAAAAAAGCTGCAGTCATGGTCTGATGAGATTTTGTCTGTACAGGCCTTGTCTGTCCGAATTTTGTTTATGCGTTCTTCTGAGCGTTTGCTCTCTTCTGAAGCTCTGCTACGTTTGACTCTACTCTCTTCTTGGAAAGAGGATAGATGAACTGAAGTGCCAGAGCGCACAGCAGATAGATCAGTGCCGGGAAGAAGGTGGAAAGATTGTAAATTCCGTTTGCAACCTCCTGTGTCTGACCTGCCGCCAGAGAATCATAGCCAATCCAGCCAAGCGCCCATCCGGAAAGTCCGCCTGCGATTGCCTGGCCGATCTTTCTGGAGAAGGAATAAATGCCGTAAATGGTACCGTCATCACGGGAACCGGTCTGAACCTCAACATCATCGATAACATCCGTTACAAGAGCCCAGCACTGTGTCTGGAAGAAATACATGCCGAGCATTGCGAAGAATGCGCCGACAACGAATCCCCACACATTCTGAATGTGAAGAACACCCATGATCAGATACAGAACAGCCGAAGCAGCCATACCGGCAACACCGCACTCCTTCTTACCAAACCTGGTTGCAAGCTTGGTGGAGAACATTGCCATCAGGATGACGCAGGGAAGCATCAGCAGCGAGAAGATAGACAGCGCACTTGTGTTCTTGAAGTAGTCCGCAAACAGATATACGTTGATGCCCTGGCCCATCAGGGATGCCAGCAGCAGCAGAACCGCTGAAACAATCATGCCAAGAAGAGCACGGTTGGTAAGGAGTGACTTCAGCGTCGCACCTACCGACTTTTTCTCAGTTGTCTTCGGAATATATTCCACGCGCTCTGTTGTCATGAAATAGCAGAGCAGATAGCAGATGACTGCGATCACCGAGAAAGCTCCTGCTACTGTGGAAATTCTTGCTGCGGATACCACCTGGTTTCCTGCTTCATCCGTGTAGTAAACCAGTGACGGAGCCATAACACCGATCAGAATGCCGGCAAACGTACCGCCGACGGAGCGGAACACAGACAGGGAGCTGCGATCCTTCGGCTCGCTGGAAATGACCGATGCCATGGAGCCGTAAGGGATGTTGATCGAGGTGTAGAAAATCGAGCCCCAGAGAATATAGGTGACGAACATGTAAGCCACCTTTGCTCCGTAAGGTGCATTGACCAGGAACGACTGGTACATCAGAAACGATGCCAGTGCCACGAAGCCGCACATCCGGAGGATCCACGGACGAATACGTCCGTTCTTGGTGGGCTTGGAGCTGTCAACAATGCGTCCCATGCCGACATCGGTAAATGCATCGATGCAGCGTGCAATCAGGAACATGGTTCCTACCATTGCGGTAGAGATTCCCATGACCTTGGTGTAGAACACCATGACATAGGTGCTGGCGAAAATGAACGAAAAGTCATTTGCCAGGTCACCGAACATGTATCCGACCTTGTCGCGGATACCAAACGGTCTTACTTCTTTCGTATTACTCATGATTGATCCCCTCTTTCTGTTGAATCATCCAAACTATTGCTATATGCATTAAGCTCTCTTGATCTTGTTGAGCTGAGCATTCAGATCCAGAAGCTCTTCTCTCGTATACTTCTTGCCGCCGCCTGCGGTTCCCATCAGGTTAAGCATACGCTTTACGGAGAAGCCGCCCAGCATCTTCATCAATCCTTCACCGCTGACACCTGCCTGTGCTGCAGTCTGCTCGCCGCCTGCGCTCTGCATGATGCTCTTGAGCAGCGTTCCGATGAAGACCTGTCCTTCCGGAGCCTTCAGGATGGACTCGATGGTGTCGTTGATGCTGTAATATCCATCCGGCATATCGATGTCGAACCAGTTGATGACCTCGCCTTCTTCCTTCAGGCGATATGCCTCATTGAAGGTGTCTACCTTGCGGATCTTACTCTCATCCGTGCAGCTTCCGGCCTTTGCCGTAAGAACGCTCTCACCCTTGTTCGGCACATCGAAATAGAAGAAGTGTACGTCACTTGTCTGCCTGCCAAGGCTCTCGCCGTTTACAAAAAGCTCAACTTCCGGCTGATTGGAGTAAACCGTGACCTTGGTGGTGTCCTCCACACGATCCACATAACGCTTGCCGCAGATGTGTACGAAGGGATCCTCGGAAAGCCATGCCTTATAAGCATAGAAGGCATCCTTTTTATACTTGCGGTCGAAGGTCACAAGGCCCTTGTGGTTCATTCCGTTCTCTCCGCCCTCTGCGCGGGAATCTGCAGCGAAGTCGAACATGTTCCATACATGAGTTGCCCAGATGAACGGCCTGCTGAACAGCTGCTTGATCAGCTCCTCATGATAATAAGCCTGATACTCTTCCGTGTAGTCACCCTGCACCGGATTCGAGGTGTGCCAGTTCAAAGCCTCACAGCCGTACTCACTCATACCAACAGCGCGGTTCGGATACTTCTTGTGGAACTCATCGAAGAACTCTCCGTTCATATCGGTTGTTCCGCCGTACCAGCCATAGTAATGGTTATAAGAAAGAACGTCCGGAATCTGAACATAGGTCGAATCCATGCTGCACATGGAAACAACGGCTATCGTCGTCAGTCTGGTGGGATCCAGGCGATGGCACAGATCATTCAGAATGCGATGGTTCTCCAGAAGGTCCTCATCCTCTGCATTGCCGCCCATGGTGATCTCATTGGAAAGTCCCCATACAACGATGCAGGCATGGTTGTAATTCTGTGTGATCAGCTCGGTCATCTGCGAAATGGTATTCTCACGGCCGTTCGGCATGTGTTTGGAGATATACGGAATCTCAGCCCAGATCACCAGGCCCTTCTCGTCGCACAGATCATAGAAATGCTGATCGTGCTGATAGTGTGCAAGGCGAATGGTGTTGGCACCCATCTCAAGGATCAGGGCGATATCCTCCTCATGATCCTCAGGGGACAGTGCATTTCCCTTCTTCGGACGATCCTGATGGCGGGAAACACCGTGAAGCGGATAGCTCTCACCGTTCAGAATAAAGCCCTTCTCCGGATCGATTACATAGCTGCGGCAGCCGAATCTTGTGATTCTCTCATCCAGTGCCTTGCCGTTTCTCTTGAGCGTTACAACAGCGGTGTACAGATGAGGGTCCTTGCGGCCATTCCAGAGATGTACATTCTCAATGGTGAAACTCTCAGATGTCTTGTCAGCCTGAACCTCTGCAGATGCAACCACCTGATCGCCGTCCTTGATGACATACTCCAGAACATCATCGTGCTCTGCATTCGTAACAAAAACCTGAACCTCAACCTTTGCATCCTTGCCCTCTACCTTCGGGGTAACCATGATAGCCGGTCCGCCATAGTAGTCGAGGTCAAAATGCGTCTCCGGAACTCCGACTACGTTCACGCTTCTGTACAGGCCGCCGTAGAAGGTAAAGTCAGCCATCTGCGGATATACGCGGTCATTGGCAGCGTTGTCTACTGCAACCACGATCTCGTTGTCGTCCTGAAGAAGATCGGTTACATTTACTCTCCAGGTGGAGTAACCGCCATCATGACGTGCTGCTTCCTTGCCGTTCACGTAAAGAACTGCGCTGGAATTTGCTCCGTTGAACTCAAGATAAAGAACCGGGAAATCACCAAACTCCTCTTTCTTCATCTTCTTTGCATAATAGCAGGTTCCGCGGTAGTAGTCGTTTCCGCCGTCCTGTCCGTCGGTTCCATTCCAGGTGTGAGGAAGATCCAGTACCTCCCAATTTCCCTGAGCCAGTACGGAAGATCCCTCCGCAACGGAAACCGCATCCTTGGTAAAGCTCCATGCTGCATTGATGTTCTTTCTTGCTGCCATTTTCTGCTCCTTTCTGACAATTCTCCTTTTCTGATAGTCAGACTATAACAATTCTCCGGTAACCTCTCTTGTGTGATTTTTTCCGTTTTGGTAAAATTTTTGTGTTATTTCTGATTTTTGAAAGATTACTCCAATTTTTTATCAGAGAAGGGAGATGTGTCATGGGGCTTTCCGATTTGACCATACAGGAGTTCTTTCCGGTGCTTCAGCAGGTTCTTGCCGACACCTTCAATATTGAATCCTTTTTGATGGAGCCTCCTTATCTGAACTATGAACGCTTTGACCGGGGCCTTCGGAAAATGATCTGGGGAGACTATTCCACAGGCAGTCCCATTCTGTCTCTGTCCGCAGAATCCCCCTATCAGATCCTCGTCCTTGAGAGCAGCCTCGGCTTCTACAATCTTGCCTTCACCCTGGATCGCAGGGATCCTCCGCTGCTTGGCGGTCTGATGCCCTTTCGGACAGAGACGATCACGCAGTCCGCAATTCTCCGAATCATGAATGACAATCAGATTCCGCCGCAGCATCTGATGCTCATGCGGCAGTTCTACTCCTCGCTCCCTGTTGCAGATCTTTCAAAGCTTATTCTTCTACTGCAGCACACCATTGCAGCCGTCATTCCCGGTTTTGCGAACAGCTCTGTGGAATACGTCAATTACCGGGAAGAAAAGCACGCGGTTCATTACAGCGAAGAGCGCTTTACCCAGTTTTCCTCGGATTACTTTGAGGAGCTCAGCAAAAGGCTTGAAAACTGCTGCAAAGCGGTTGTGTCCGGTGACCCGGCGCGTGCGCTGGACCGCATGAAATCACTGAATGATTTTGCCTCCTCCTTCGGATCCAAAACGATACCGGAGCAGCAGCACCGTCTGTACGGCATGAACACCTTTCTGGCTTCCCGCATGCTGGAAACTCCGGTGCATCCCGCACATGTGTTTGAGCAGCTGCAGGCGTTCGAGCTGAAAATCACAGAGACAACCTCCATGAATGAACTGAGCCATCTTCCTTTTGATATGGTGCGAAAGTATTCGATACTTGCCCGCAATTACACCTACGACAAATACTCCCTGCTCATCCGCAATGTCATCAACTACATCGAGCAGCACCTGTCCGGCGATCTGACGCTGTCAGTGATCGCAGAGGAATTCGGAAAGAACCCCTCCTATCTCTCCACAACCTTCCAGAAGGAGATAGGCGATACGCTTACCAACTACATCAGCAGGCAGCGGATTCAGGCATCCCTCCGCTATTTCAATACCACTACGCTGAGTGTGGCAGAGGTGGCAAGCGCCGTTGGTATTCCGGATTTCGGATATTTCTCCAAGCTGTTTCGCCGCTATGTCGGCGTCAGCCCGCGGGAATACAAGAAAATGCTGGACAAATAAAAAAGCAGAAGGCCTCCGTTAAAGGAAGTCTTCTGCCTTTCCATTTCTTATCTTGCAACGAGACTCGTCATAATATCCTTACCAAGAACTGCCGATGCTGCAGCAATGGTGTTCGGATTCTCCGCCGTCATAAACCAGGTATAGGCCTGCTTGGCAACACCGTTTGCTCCAATGAGACCATAATCCAGTCCCTGTGCAATTTCGCTGATATCCGAACGCTGACGGTTGATGATAATACCGTCGATGTGCTGGTTCGCATTCGCCTGATTGATGGCATAGACCACATCTGCCGCCTGAAGGAGCTCATTCGAGCCCATCGCTGCACTGGAGGTAAAGCCAACCTCACTGAGAACAATCGAACGAACCTGCCCTGCCGGGTTCAGGAACTGCTTCTGGCACATGAAATCTGTCAGTACATCGATGTTCGACATCGTGATGTAACGGGAAGCCTGCGTATGGGTCACCTGCGGCTTCGAGGTCAGTGTGTTGGGCTCATAGAGCGGGAAGTTATACGGATGGCTTGCAAGAGACCAGTCGAAATTCCCCTCTGCCATGATCTGAGCATTCAGCTGCGTCAGGAATTCTCTCGATCCGTAGTGGAGTGCCGGATTGTCTGACTGCCACTCCTGATCCGTTGCCGCATAAATTCTTGCATTCGCATTCTGAGACTTGATTCCGTTGTAGAACACACGAAGCTCGTCCGCATAAGCCTTGGCAAAACCGGCAAGACCGGCTGCAGGATCCATGTAGTTCCATTCATTTCGGGCATTGACCTCGTTGCCGACAATCCAGTTGTCCACGGTTCCGTGTCCGGTTCCCGAATAACGCTGTCCAAGGAATGCTGCAACCGCCTCCAGCTTCTCGAGGCCGGCCTGATCCACGGTGTTAAACATGTAATAGTTGGCGCCGACTCCTCTGGAAAGCGGATGAATCAGAATTCCGCTGTTCGCTCCGCACAGAAGAATCAGGTTCACCTGAATGCCTGCCGCATTCATTGCCGGAACAATGACATCATACTGACCGACAATGCCTGCATTGAAGGAGTAGTTCTTTCCATTATATGTGTAATTGACTCCGCCCCCGGAAATCATATCGCCGACCGGAAGGTTGTAGCTGATCTGATGAACACCCATTGCCTTCAGGGTTTTGGTATCACGGATCGTCTCAGCCGCCGGAAGAAGTCCCTTCTTTCCAGCATCATGTCTTGCCTGTGTATGCGTGGCAGCTGCTTCCGGATTCAGAATGTACATATCATTGGACAAATCCTTCAGAGCTCCCGAAGAGACGCCGACGACCGTAAATTTCTTATACAACATGGAAGCTGCCGTATTATTCCCAAGCGGAAACGTGAAAACAGCCGTCGCTCCTGCAGGAGCCTTTGCAACCTCTGTGCCCTGCACACCGGCCATCACCGGGTCCTGTGCGTACAGATGATAAAGGCCATCATCCGTGGCAGCCGCTCCGGAGGTTGTGACAACCACGCTGCCGCCCTGAATCATAACCGAATTGATGGTTACGCCGCTTGCCGCCTTGGCTGCTGCCGTTGTCTTCGCAGCTCTTGACGAAGATGCTGCGCACACCGGAAGTGCCGAAAATGTACCGGCCGCCAAAGCCGCCGCTGTCAGTAATGAAATAATTCTCGCCCTCATAAACAGTCCCTCTCATAAGTTTAATCTGACTTCTTCCTGCCGGATTCCGGTCCGGAGGCTCAATCTCAGAGCTCCTTTTTCCATATCCGGCGACCGAAGTGACTTTATTATAGGTACGAAAATCATTCGAAAGGTAGTGGCAAGCTTTCCGCAAATTCAGGCATTTTTATTCATTCTCGTCTGCATTCAGCCGGATTACGCCGACTCACAGATCATATCCGTAATTGCCTGTTCCGCGATGGATTCCGGATCACTGTCCGGACAAATCCAGGATTCGATCAGCTCCTCCGGCAGAATCAGAGGCATTCTGTCATGAATTCTCTTCAACTCCTCTGACGCCTCTCTGGTAAGAACCGTAAATACCGGATATCTAAATTCCTCCCTCTCTTCAATCCGGTACAGCCCGGCCAGATAGGTGACATTGGATCCGGCAGGCTGAATGGCATACCGGCTGCCGGTTTGTTTACTCCCGTCCGGCTTCCGGATATGTTCCCATTCGAAATAATACGATGCCGGAATGATGCAGCGGTGCTTCCTCCAGTCCCCGGAAAAGGTTTTCTTCTCCCCGACCGACTCTGACCTTGCATTGACAATCGGATGATCGATACCGGGGACATGATATCCCCAGACCATCGGATAAACCGACTTCTCTCCTCCCGGCCCCGGGGCGATCACTGCCGCAATATCCGTCGGCCGGATCTCTCCGGAAAACTTAAACGCTCTTCCCAGCTTCGTGACCATGCTCTCTTTCAACCGGGAACGACTGGCCGCTTCAATGTATGGCCGAAGCTCCGGCGACAATTCCACATAATAACGGGTACACACTTCGATACTCCTGTCTCTCTTCATACAAGGCCATTTTATATTGAACGTTTGTTCTGTTCAACTGTACATTGCCCGCTTTGCTCCCTAGTCTTCCACCAGAATCCGGGTATGGCTCCCCTTCTCCCTGTCTTTTCTGACGATGATCTGTCTTCCGATGCGGTTCTGCAGCTCGGTCACATGAGAAATGATACCGATCAGCCGCTCTCCGCCCTCGGTCAGTCCCTGCATGGCGTTCATCGCCTGATCGAGGGTGTCCTGATCCAGGGAGCCGAAGCCTTCGTCGATGAACATGGTGTCGAGACGGATGCCGCCGGCATGAGCCTGAATCTCATCCGACAGTCCGATTGCCAGGGACAGAGATGCAAGGAAGGATTCACCGCCGGACAGCGATTTTACACTTCGTACAGAGCCGTTATAGTGATCGATGACATCCAGATCAAGGCCGCTCTGGCTTCTGCTTCCCGCAGCGCCGGCATCGCTTCGCTTCAGATCGTACTGACCGCCCGACATAATTTCCAGGCGCTTATTGGCCCGTCGAAGGATCCGGTCAAATAAAGACATCTGGACAAAGGTTTCCAACTCTACCTTCGCTTTCCCTTTCCCCACATTTCCGGATGCCGTAAGCGCGAGCGCATTGATCTCTTTGTAACGCTCCTCCGCGCCTGCTGCCTCCCTGCTGTTCTCCGCTATTTTGTCCAGACAGTTCTGATTGATCTGCCTGCGTCCTGCAAGCTTCGTTCTCAGATTCTCATTTTCTGTCTGACGGGAGCTGTTTTCTGCAAGGAGCTCCTGGTCCTTTGCAAGATCATAAGCCGGAGCTTCCGCGATCTGCTGCCGCAGATTCTTCATCTCGCCGTCAAGCGTCTGCAGCTCTTCCGTCTTCTTCTGAAGCTTCTGCGATGCTTCGTCCATTGCCGCCTGCAGTCTCTGTCTCTCTGCCCGAATCTCTGCAATCACCTTCTGCGCCGCTTCCATAGAATCATAAGAAAGCCTGCTTCTGATCTCCCCGGCCGTCTGCTGCGCGGACGTCAGCTCTGCTTCCAGCCTTCCCGCTGCCTCACGGCACCCGGAGAGCTCTTCCTTTTGCTTCTCCAGCTTCAGGTTCAGATCCGGAATCATCTGCTGCTCCAGGTCGATACGACGTTTTTTCCTTTTCTCAAGCTGCAGAATTTTCGCCTCGCAGTCCGCAAAGCCCTTCTCCAGCACACGCTTCCGCTCTGTCGCCTGCTGCCTCAATGTTTCCCGCCGAACCGGTTCATCCTCTCCGGACTCCGCTTCCAGTGCCTTCCAGGTACTCTCAAGGGCCGCCTTCTCGCCGACGATGGTCTTTTCTCTCTCCTGCAGCTCCCGTGCTGCATCCTCCTGCTTCTTCTCCCGCTCCGGGATTTCCTTCTCCAGAGTGATCCGCCGCTTGTCCAGCTGCAGGTTTCTCTCAATTTCCAATTGTAAAGAGGCAAGCCTGTCCTCACACGCTGCAATGGCCTGCGCCACAAGCTCCGCGCCTGAGAGGTCCTGTTTGCCAGACAGTGACCTTCTCTTTGTCTCAACATTTTCCTGTGCTCCGTCCACCTTTGCCTTCTGACTGCTGTAAGCCGAGGAGGCTTCAGAGGCCAGCTTCGAAGCCTCTGTCAGCGCTTTCTGCGCCGCCTCCACATCCGCCTGCGTCGGAGCGTCCGCCGAGGTGTGTGCCGGATTCGGGTGAACCGTTGATCCGCACACCGGGCAGGCACAGCCATCCTCCAGCTGTTCGGCCAGAATCCCGGCCTGCTCGCCGAGGAATCGCCGGTTCAGATCATGAAATCTTTCCGATGCCGCTTCCGACTCCCGCTGAGCTCTTTGTGCGGATGCGGCTGCCGCATTCAGATCCGCGGCCAGCGCCTCCAGACGGGCATAGGCATCCCCAAGCTCTGCGAGACTGTCTCTGCGGGACTTTATTTCCTTCTGCTCATTTTTCTGTTTCTCGAGAAGTGTCGGAATCTCCCGAAGTCCGGTCAGCTCCGTCTTCTCGCACTCCGTCTTCTCCCGAAAGCTCTGAAGAGACGCCTGCTGCCGCGCAAATGTCTGATCTGCGTCCGCAAGCTCTGAAGCCTTCTTCTCCGCAGCCTGCACCTCATCGATCAGCCGGGCCACACTCTCAAGGCGCTCCGACAGCTTAGTTCTCTCATTGCATGCCGCATTCAGCTCATCCGGCACAGAATCCAGTGCCTTCCGTTCTGCCTCTGCCGCATTCTTTTCATTAAGAAGCTCTTCCCCATCTTTCTCCAGAGACGCCTGCGAATTTCTCCTGTTCTCCAGCTCCTTTTTCAGAGACTCCTGCAAGGCAAGCGCCTTCTCCAGCCGCTCATATTCCGGAAGCTGCTGCTCCAGGACCGCAGCCCTTCCATCCAGTTCGGAAATTCTTGTCTCCGCCCGGTCGGCTGTCTTCTTTTGCTTCTCCAGCTCCAGCTTCTCGCCGTCCAGAACGACTCGGCGCTTCTCATCCGCCTCCAGCGCTTCCCGGTTTTTCTGCGTCGCCTGCGCCGTCGCAATCTGACTGTTCAGCCGCGCAGCCTCCGCCTTCAGAGAACAGCTCTCCGCCTCCTTCTTCTCCAGCTCGCAGGAATCTGCCTCCAGCATCTTCCCAAGCAGCGCAAGAATCTCTTCCGTCGTCTTCCCGCCGGGTAGGACCTCGCTCTCCCAGATGGCGGCCGTCTCCTCATCAACGGACGGATCCACGTCCTCTACGTATTTCAGAATGCTCTTCTGATAGTCATCGTAGAGCTTCCATGCTTCCCTGGCCTCATTCTTCAGCTCCTGCTCCAACAGATCATAGTTCTGCGTCCTGAAAATACTGCTCAAAATTTTCTTGCGAGCCGGCGTATCCGCAAGAAGAAGCTTCAGGAAATCCCCCTGTGCAATCATCGCGATCTGCATGAACTGATCCTTGTCGATGCCAAGAAGCTGTGTAACCTCCGCCGTGACATCCTTATCACCGCTCACCATTCTTCCGTCGGGAAAAACAATCTCCGCCCCTGAACTTTGCTTCGTAAAACCGTTCCCTCGCTTCATCGGCCGCTCATACTGCGGATTTCTCCGGATGCGGTAGTCCTGATTCCGGCAGCGGAAGGTCAGCTCCACATAGGTGTCTGTACCGGCCTCCGCATAGGCGGAGCGCAGCATATTCCGGTCACGGTTCTGATCGCTGGCTTCGCCGTACAAGGCAAAAACCACCGCATCGAAAATCGTTGTTTTCCCTGCCCCGGTATCTCCGGTGATCAGGTACAGTCCTTCCCTCCCAAGCGCGTCAAAATCAATGGCTTCCAGCCCTGCGTAGGGTCCGAAGGCCGACATCACCAGTTTCACAGGTCTCATATGTCCTCCCCCCAGATCCTGCGGATCAGCTTCTCTGCCGTCTCCTTCTGAAGCAGCGACATCTCCCGGCCGTTCTGCATCTGATACAGATCACCGAGAACCTCAATCGGCTCCTTCTCTTCCTCCCCCTCTTCTGCCTCAATCCTCACGTCCGAGGAGGTACGTGCATTGTCATACTCCAGAATCATCAGATTCTCGTAGAAGCGCCTGCGCAATCTGGAAAGCGCATTCGGCACATCGTTTTCATCCGTTAAAATAACGCGGTAATAGTCATCCCCCTTCCGCCTCGCCGTAAATTCCGGCGAGGTCACCTCCTCAAAGGTTCCCCGGACAGTCCGCAGATCCCTTTTGGCCTCCAGAGGCAGCAGATCATACGTGACCTTTCCCTTCTCCTTCAGCTCTGCAAGGGTGATGCTCTTGTTCTGTTTTTCCTCGGAAAAGGAATATTTCAGCGGCGATCCCGCATACCGGATCGTATCGCGGCCAATCCGCTGCGGACCATGCAGATGTCCAAGTGCCACATAATCAAATGCATCAAAGGCTGAGGCGTCCACGTTGTCGAGGCCGCCTACATGCTTCTCCTCTGAATCCGTCTCCTCTGGGCTCTGGCCGCCTGCCGTCACAAACTGATGTACCACCGCAAGATTCCTTGCGCTCGGATCCACACCCGACTTTTCAAGAAGAACACGCATCGCATCGTCATAGCTGCCAATCTTCTCCTCCGGCCAGGCATTTCGGACAAGCGAGGGATGGATATACGGAATCAGATAGACGTTGACTGTCCCGTAATCATCCGCAATCCGGACCGGATGGAGGATCCCGTCGAAACGGGGCGAGATGTAGACCTGACTCTCCCGGAGAAGCCGCCCTGCATAGGAGATCCGCTCCGCGGAATCATGATTCCCGCTGATCAGAAAGACCATAACGCCAAGCTTCGTCAGTCCCACCAGAAAATCGTCAAACAGATCCACCGCCTCTGCCGATGGTACCGGCTTGTCATAAATATCCCCCGCAATGATAACCGCGTCTGCCGAGGACTCCTTCGTCCTTTCCAGAATCTGTTCCAGAATGTACCGCTGATCCTCCAGCATCGGAAAACCGTTGACCCGCTTGCCGATGTGAAGGTCTGACAGATGAATAAATCGCATGAAGTGGCCCTCCTGAGTTCTCTCATTCCGATGTATATTATATCAGCTGCCGCTGTTTTCTCTGACGGGAACATGAAGGATTCCCTGACAAAACACAGATCTCCCGCTCCGGCAAAACTTGTCCAGAACGTGCCAACATCTGTCTTGCACCTGGTTTTCCCCGGCAGTATAACAGTTCTCATCAATTGAACAGGAAATGCGATGAACAGAACAAGTCCGCCCCTGATTTCTTTTCAGAGAGCCGCCGGTTGATGCGAGACGGCAGGAACGCCCGGGCAGGATATCCTCTGTGAGCAGCACACCGAACACATGTCAGCACGATGTATGGACATGCAGTAAGTGCCGCCGGATCGTCCGCCGTCACCGGACAGCCGTTGTTGGAACAGATATTTACAATCCAAAGGCGGGTTAAGGGGCTGCGCTCTGCGCAGCAATCAAAGTGGTACCGCGGAAGCATCATTCAGGCTTTCGTCTTTGCAGGCTTTTGCAGAGACGAAAGCTTTTTTCTGTTCAATTTTCGTCCCCTGCTTCTTACAGCACAGAAAGGAGTTTTTATTATGAACAGTCTTGTCATCCTGTTGATCGCTGCCGCTGCACTTCTTGGCGGCTATCTGCTTTACGGCAGATTTCTTGCCGGAACCTGGGGAATTGACCCCAAGGCCAAGACACCGGCTTACCTCCACGAGGACGGAAAGGACTATGTTCCTTCCTCGAAGCTGACCGTCTTCGCGCATCAGTTCTCCTCCATTGCAGGTGCCGGTCCTGTCCAGGGCCCGATCCTTGCAGCCGTTTTCGGCTGGGTGCCGGTTCTCCTCTGGCTCCTCGTCGGCGGTGTCTTCTTCGGCGCCGTACAGGATTTCGGTGCCCTGTATGCCTCCGTCAAAAATGATGGAAAATCCATCGGAATGATCATTGAGAAGTACATCGGCAAAAAAGGAAGACGCTTCTTCTCCCTGTTCTGCTGGCTGTTCACGCTTCTCGTCATCGCAGCCTTCACCTCCATGGTTTCCAGCACCTTCAACGGCTTCACTGCCGCTGCAGACGGAACGGTAACGCTGAACTACAACGGCGCAGCTGCCGCAACCATTTCCATGCTGTTCATCGCAGCGGCCATGATTTTCGGTCTTCTGCAGAAGCGATTCTCCATGAAGGAGGGTGTGAAGGCCGTGGCTGCCATCGCTCTTCTTGCCGTCATGTTCGCACTCGGCATGAAGCTTCCGTGGTACCTGACCGCCTCTCAGTGGAATTTTGTTGTCATGGCCTACCTGTTTGCAGCCTCAGTCATGCCGATGTGGCTTCTGATGCAGCCCAGAGATTACCTGACCACCTTCATGCTCCTTGGCATGATCATTGGTGCCTTCTTCGGTGTTCTTTTCGCTCATCCGGATATGAATCTGAACGCATTTAACGGCTTTGCGGTTACTTCCGCAAGCGGAAGCATCAGCTACCTGTTCCCGACCCTGTTCGTCACCATCGCCTGCGGCGCGGTTTCCGGCTTCCACTCACTGGTTTCCTCCGGGACCTCCTCCAAGACGATCCGCAATGAAAAGGATATGCTGTTCGTCGGCTACGGCGCTATGGTTCTGGAAACCCTGCTTGGGGTCCTGTCCCTGATCATTGTCGGTGCCGTTGCCGTAAACGGCAACGTTCCGGACGGCCTGACTCCCTTCCAGATCTTCTCTGCGGGTGTTGCAGGCTTCCTGGAGAGCTTCGGTGTTCCGAACTCCGCCGCCAATGTATTCATGACCATGTGTGTATCAGCTCTTGCCCTGACCTCTCTGGACTCCGTTGCCCGCATCGGCCGCATGTCCTTCCAGGAGCTGTTCGCCTATGAAGGCGAGGGCGAAGCACCTTCCTGGCAGAAGCTCTTCACCAACAAGTACTTCGCAACCGTTGTCACCCTGGCCCTTGGATATGTCCTCTGCCTCGGCGGTTATCAGAATGTCTGGGCACTGTTCGGTGCAGCCAACCAGATGCTGGCAGCACTCGTACTCATCAGCATCGCAGTATTCTTAAAGGCAACCGGCAGAAAACACGCCATGCTCTACTCCCCGATGACCGTCATGCTCCTTGTCACCTTTACGGCAATCATTCTGAACGTTGTCGGAAACGTAAAGGCCTTCGCTGCCGGCACCGGCACCTTCCTGGTCAACGGCATGCAGCTGATTGTTGCCTGCTTCCTGATCGTCCTCGGCGTACTGGTCGCTGTCACCTGCATCCGCAAGCTTGTCAGCACAGTCGCAGGGAAGGCAGAAGCCTGATCCTGTTAAAACAAAGATCCTTTCCCAAAGCGCAAGATGCGGCAGATGGCTGCGTCCTGCGCTTTTCTTATTTTCTTCGTTTCCGTTCCGGATGTGTTAACATAATGCTGCCGGCGAAATGGACCGACAGGAAAGGAGGCACGGATGAAAAACAGAACCTACATCGCAATCGACCTGAAATCCTTCTATGCCTCCGTGGAATGCCGGGAGCGCGGCCTCGATCCCCTGAATACCAACCTTGTTGTGGCAGACGAGAGCCGGACGGATAAAACCATCTGTCTTGCCGTCTCTCCGTCCCTCAAAAGCAACGGAATCCCCGGAAGAGCACGGCTGTTTGAGGTCAGGCAGCGCGTCCGCGAGGCTAACGCAGGAAGACAGCACCTCGCTCCGGGGCACCGTCTGACCAGCTCGTCGTATTTTCTCTCCGAGCTGCAGGCAAATCCGCAGCTTGCGATTGACTTCATCATCGCCCCGCCCCGGATGGCACTCTACATGGAGTACAGCTCCCGCATCTATCAGGTTTATCTTAAATACATCGCCCCGGAAGATATCGTAATCTACTCCATCGACGAGGTGTTCCTGGACATCACGGATTATATGAAGATCTACGGGCTTGCCGCACACGACCTCGCCAGAAAGATCATTCTGGAGGTTCTGGAAACCACCGGCATCACGGCGACCGCCGGAATCGGCACCAATCTCTTTCTCTGCAAGGTGGCGATGGACATCGTCGCGAAGCACATCCCCGCCGATGAAAACGGTGTCCGAATTGCGGAGCTCGATGAAATGAAATTCCGACGCGAACTATGGTCTCACCGTCCCCTCACGGATTTCTGGCGTGTAGGCCGCGGAATTGCCCGGAAGCTGGAACAGCACGGAATGTATACGATGGGCGATGTTGCTCTCTGCTCGGAAAAGGATGAAGACCTGCTTTATACGCTTTTTGGAAAAAATGCGGAGCTCCTCATCGACCACGCATGGGGCTGGGAGCCCACCACCATTGCAGCAATCAAGGCCTATCGGCCAGCCTCCGGCAGCCTGAGCTCCGGTCAGGTCCTGCACTGTCCCTACGAATCCGACAAGGCAAAACTTGTCGTCCGCGAAATGACAGATCAGCTTGTTCTGGATCTGGTGGAGCAGGGTCTTGTCACCGATCAGATGGTTCTCACCATCGGTTATGACATCGAGAATCTGACCGATCCTGTCCGGAAAGCCGGATACCACGGTGAGATTGAAACCGACCGCTACGGAAGAAAGGTTCCAAAGCAGGCACACGGCTCCATCAACCTTGACAGTTACACCTCCTCCACCCGCAAAATCATGTGTGCCGTCTCCAGGCTGTTCGACCGGATCGCAGACAGCAATCTGCTGATCCGCCGCATGTATGTCGTTGCCAATCACGTCCTGCCGGAAGCAGACGCGCCGAAGAAGAACGCAGAGCCCGTCCAGCTCGATCTCTTCACAGACTACACCGCCGAAGAGGAGAAGAAAAAGGCCGAGGACGCCGCACTCGAGCGCGAACGAAAGCTCCAGGCGGTCACACTCGAGATCAAAAAGAAATACGGCAAAAACGCCATCCTCAAGGCAATGAACCTCGAGGACGGCGCAACCGCCAGGGACCGCAACGCACAGATCGGCGGTCACAAGGCATAAAGAACAACTCTGCGATTTTCCCTGGAGCCGAAGTCAGCCACCCCCGCGCTTCAGGGACAGATAACTTTTCCGGAAAGGGAACGTCCGAAATGAACGCGAATAACAGCACCAATCATAAATACGACGAGATCATAAACCTTCCGCATCACGTCTCGGAAACGCGCCCCCCAATGCCCATGTCCGATCGTGCGGCACAGTTCTCTCCCTTCGCCGCCCTCACCGGCTACGACTCCGTCATCCGGGAAACCGAACGTACCTGGATTTCTTTGGAGAACCGGGAACAGTAGGAGATCCTGCGCACGCAAGGCTTCTATTGGCCAGGAAGCTTCAGATCCTCATATCAGACTCTGTCCTTGCTATAAACAATATTTCCCCGCTTTCTCCCGGACGGATCTACCGTCTTCGCAACCAGTCCGGTGGTCCCGGCAAACTCAAAGGGAACGTCACCTGTTCTTCCCGCCTTGATGTCCTCACAGACCTGAATGACGTCCTCAATCAGTTCCGGATATCCGTTTCCGTCGCCATGGGAAAGAAGAACGTTATCGTATTTCCCACTGACCTTTTCCAGAAGAGCCTTGAGCGATTCTTCATACTCTGTGATGGTCGTAGAATAGTCGTCATATACAAATGTGAATAAATTGCAGGCATCGCCGGTAATCAGGAGGCGCTCCTCCGGAATCAGCATGACAACCGAGCCCCTGGTATGTCCCGGGCAGGCATAAATTTCAACGCTGATTCCTCCAAGATCAAACCGGTCCCCCTCCGTCAGATTCTTGATTTCCGAAAGCTTCATGGTCGGAATCAGATCCTCTTCCCCAGCCTCAAAAGGCGGCGTGGCCGTGGAAAAACAGCTTCTTCGGAACGCATCCGTACCATGTTTTTCATAAATATAGTCATCCTCGTGACTCATATAAACGTTCTCAAACTCCGCTGCTCCCATGGCATGATCCACATGTCCGTGCGTCACAAGAACAATAACCGGCTTATCGGTCAGCTGCTCCACGCAGGCCTTCAGACTTCCGATTCCGCTTCCCGTATCAATCAGCACTGCCTTTTCCGTGCCCTCCACCAGATACATCAACTCGGTTGCGAACGCATAAATTCTGGTAATTCGCTCTGTTACTTTTTCTGTTTTAAAAACAAGACTCTGATTCATTGCCCCGTATTCTTCCTTTTCCCATATTTCCCAAATCACTCCCGGGCAGCCCCGGGAGTGATGCAATTCTTATCTTGCTTTCTTATCAAAACACATACGTTACGATGCCATGCGCCGGTACCACCGTCCTGGCAATTTCATCGTGATACCGTAAAACCAGCGGATAATCCTCTTCATTCGGATTCATGGCAATCGCAGCGATGCTGCCGTCCGGATTCGCAAACGTGCAAACCTCCAGCTTGTCGGTATAGATCGAGTTGGCAATCCGAACGGCTCCCGGTCGAACAAATTTGCTGAAATGCCCCATATAATAATAGGAAGAGGAATAGTGAAGCTCCTTCGTCTCGTGATCCATCACCACCGGAGCCTCTCCCCTCCAGATTCCGGAATTAACACACGGCAGCAGGAATTCTCTCTCCGTTTCGCTCAGTGCACTTTCATCGCAGCCGCTCTCTTCAAACCGTTTCTTAAAAGCAAGCTGCTCATCCATCCAGTGATCCGGCCGTCCGGTGTCATCCAGAATCATATTCCAGTCAACCCAGCCGCCGGCCCAGTGATTTACGTTTCCGATGATGTCATGGGCATATTTTTCCCCCGACGTATAGGCGCAGCAGCCTGGCCCTACGCAGGCCTCCGTCGCAAGAATCAGCTTATCCGGATACATCTGATGAACTGCGTCCAGGGCACTGAAATGATCTCCGGCATACCAGTGAACCGCCACGCCGTCCAGCGCCTCCTGCGCCTCCTGCGTGGCCAGCGTTTCCATCGTTCTGTCAAAGACGCGCTCCTTATTGTGATCCCAGAACAGAAGCCTCCGATCATCCAATCCTGCTTTGCGAAGCGCCGGCTTCAAATACTCCTGCGCAAATTCACGCTCCTCCTGCGCCGTGTAGTAGCAAGATTCCCAGCCCTGCTCCGCACGTGCCTCGTTCTGAATCGTCACTCCCCAGATACGGATTCCCTCCTTCTCATATTCCTGCAGAAACCGGACAAAATAGTCCGCCCATACCTGCCGGCAATCCTTCCGGAGATACCGCCCCTTGTCCATACGGCCGTTTGTTTTCATCCATTTCGGAGGACTCCACGGTGAGGAAAACAGCCGCAGCTCATCACTCAGCTCCAGTGCCTGCCGGATCATCGGAATTACATCTCTCCGATCGTGTTCAATGTTGAAATCCTTTAACTCCCAATCGTTCTCCGTATCATCATAGCTGTAAAATTCTGTCGAAAAATCACAGCTGTTGATTGTTGTCCGGCACAGGCTGTATCCGATTCCCTCCTTCGGATCAAAGAAGCTCCGCATCACTGCATTTCTCTGTGCCTCGTCCATTTTCTGCAGATTCGCCGCGCTGGCCTGCGTCATCGCACCGCCAAAGCCAACGATCTCCTGATAGCGAACCTGATCATACACATTGAAAATATTCGCCTCATTGGCCTTGTAGCCCTCTTTGTCCGGGCCAAAGGACAACGGCTCCTGTTCCTTCAGCAGCTGATTGTGATTGTAGTCTGTCAGATAGACATGAATAAGCTTAGACATGTAAACACCCCCTGTTCTTCCTGCTCATCCCCAAGAGCAACTCTGTTATATCTGCTAATTATAAGTGATTCAGCGGGATGGAATCTATGTATTTTCCACAGATTTTCTCCCTGAATCTTTATGAAATTCTTCCAGTATTCAGGACACTCTTCGCCTGCTATACTTCAGGCAACAAGTGCATATCTGCGTTCCCGTTCTTTATCCGGACCTTCTCTATCGGCTCCGGCCATCTCAAATTCTTCTTACTCTGATTCACATTAATTCTTATCGAACGAAGCCTATGCATGAAACAATCCCATTCCATTCTATTTTGCAGAGGCCTCGGACGAAACTCATCTCTCTGATCCTCTGCGACAAGGAGACTCCATGAAGAAAAAGACAGGAAACAAGATAAACCGACGCTACAAGGACAGATTGTTCTATGCTCTCTTCGGCTCCGAAGAACGCAAACGTCTGACCCTTGAGCTGTACAATGCCATCA
>ERZ1035014.61-NODE-61-length-63284-cov-10.198184_pt1 | contig 63284 bp, 51 predicted proteins | sample MGYA00520620_ERZ1035014 | MGnify/ENA primary metagenome ERZ1035014 (study PRJEB33766, sample SAMN09781744) | gut metagenome | biome: gut microbiome | host: Homo sapiens | place: Madagascar | study: EMG produced TPA metagenomics assembly of the PRJNA485056 data set...
CTGTCAGGGATGCATTTCCGTGGGGAAAAGCATCCTGATTCGGAGAAATGTCCTGTCAGGGATGCATTTCCGTGGGGAAAAGCATCCTGATTCAGAGAGATGTTCTGTCAGGGATGCATTTCCGTGGGGAAAAGCATCCTGATTCGGAGAAATGTCCTGTCAGGGATGCATTTCCGTGGGGAAAAGCATCCTGATTCGGAGAAATATCCTGTCAGGGATGCATTTTCGTGGGAAAAAGCATCCTGATTCGGAGAAATGTCCTGTCAAGGATGCATTTTCGTGGGAAAAAGCATCCTCAAATCATAGAGCCAGCAGATAGAGATGCAATGAGTGTAAGCTTACCGGCTTACGGCACAGGATGGGAGGTTTGAAATGAGCAGATTGAATGTAGGAATTCTCGGGTGCGGTGCCATTGCCGCGACGATGGCGAATACGGTACGGAAAACCAAGGGCTTTTGCATGTATGCGGCGGCTTCCAGGAATCTGGATAAGGCAACCGGTTTTGCAAAAAGAAACGGAGTACGGAAGGCTTATGGCTCCTATGAGGAGCTTTTGCAGGATAAGAAGGTGGATCTTGTCTACATTGCAACACCTCACTCTGAGCATTTTGAGCATGCAAAGCTTTGCATTTCCTATGGAAAGCCCTGCCTTGTGGAGAAGGCATTTACGGTTAATGAAGCACAGGCGAGAGAGGTGTTCCGTCTTGCGAAGGAGAAGAATGTTTTCATTACGGAGGCAATCTGGACAAGATATATGCCGTTTGTCCGGACAATGAAGGAGGTTCTGGCAAGCGGCGTCATCGGAAAGCCTGTCTGCCTGTCGGCAAACCTCGGATATGCGATCAAGGGCAAGGAGCGCATGGTGGAGCCTGCACTTGCCGGAGGGTCCTTACTTGATCTTGGCGTATATCCGCTGAACTTTGCCTCGATGATGTTCGGAGATGACCTTTTACGCGTGGAGGCTTCCTGCACGTATACGAGCAAGCATCTGGATGAGCAGGACAATCTGACACTGATTTACAAGGACGGACGGATGGCTGCATTGACCGCAACGATGCTCGGGACGACGGATCGAAAGGGTACCATTGTCGGAACAGAAGGCTATCTTGTGATCGATAACATCAATAATTTCGAGAGGATGACGGTCTATGACGGGAAGTATAAGAAGATCGCTTCCTACAAGAGACCCAGACAAATCACGGGCTACGAATATGAGCTGCAGGCCTGCCGCATGGCTCTTGAGAACGGATGGCTGGAGTGTCCGGAGATGACGCACGATGAAACCATCCGGATGATGCGGATTTGTGACGTAATCCGAAGACAGATCGGTGTGATCTATCCGTTTGAGAACGGATCGGTTCCGGATCCGGTCAAGGTGGAAGAAGGTGCAACCTCACAGGTTGAGGAAGTGATCGAGATTTCGCCGGAGCTTCAGATTGCTCCGCAGGAGGATGCGACGCTTTTCATGGAAGGACCTGTGGCAGATGCGGGGGATGCACAGGTGATCGCGGGCGAGCCGGAAACTGCAGAAGCTGACGGCAGCATGATCGCGGGCGAGCCGGAAACTGCAGAAGCTGACGACAGCATGATCGCGGACGAGCCCATTGCTGCAGCGGATGCGAGTGCTGGCTCAGAGCAGGCAGGCCCCGATATGACAGAGGAAGCTTTTTCGGTGTCGGAGAAAACCGGTGAGTCAGAAACACCGACAGAAGTACTGACAGATACATCGACAGAAACACCGGCAGCAGCACCGACAGAAGTACCGGCGGCTGCAGACTGAGGAATGTGATGGCAGAACGAGTGGTTGTAGGTATGTCCGGCGGAGTAGATTCCTCCGTCGCGGCATACCTTTTGAAATTACAGGGATATGAAGTGATCGGCGTCACCATGCAAGTGTGGGATGCGGCCTGCTCCTTACAGATGGAGCGGGAGGGCGGCTGCTGCGGGCAGAGCGCCGTGGATGATGCAAGGCGAGTCTGCGGACTTCTTGGAATTCCGTATTACGTGATGAATTTCCGTGATGTTTTTCAGGAAAAGGTGATCGATTACTTCATTGATGAATATTTGCAGGGGAGGACACCGAACCCATGCCTTGCCTGCAATCGGTTTGTGAAGTGGGAGGCACTTCGGATCAAGGCGGGTGAGATTGGAGCACGGTACCTTTCAACGGGACATTATGCCCGGGTGGAGCAGCTCCCCAATGGACGCTATACGATCCGGAATTCCGTGACCGCAGCGAAGGATCAGACCTATGCGTTGTACCGCCTGACACAGGAGCAGCTTGCACACACGCTGATGCCTGTGGGAGATTATCATAAGGATGAGGTCCGGAGAATGGCAGAGGAAGCGGGAATTCCGGTTGCGAAGAAGCCGGACAGCGAAGAAATCTGCTTTGTCACGGACGATGATTATGCCGGCTATCTGGAGCGAAATGCTGCGGAACGGATTCCGCCCGCAGGACGCTTTGTCTATCGGGACGGAACGGATCTTGGACCGAACAAGGGCATCATCCATTATACCGTGGGGCAGAGAAAGCGCCTTGGGATTGCACTCGGACATCCGGTTTTTGTGACAGGGATTGATGCAAGGACCAATACGGTGTATATCGGCGAGAACGAGGATGTTTTTGCGGATATGCTGACCTGTCGGGAGCTGAACTTTATGGCGATTTCGGAGAAGGAGCTTCCGATTGGAGAAAGCCGGCGTGCAGAAGGGAAAATCCGCTATGGAGCAAAAGCTGTGCCATGCACCATCACAAGGACCGGCGAGGATGAGCTGACGGCGCGGTTTGACAGTAAGGTCCGGGCGATTACGCCGGGACAGGCGGCGGTGTTTTATGAGGGAGAGCACATCCTGTGCGGAGGCAGCATCTGCGGATAACGCACATGCAAAAAACATCTGCAGATAAAACATCTGCGGATAACGCACATGCAAAAAACATCTGCAGATAAAACATTTGCAGATAATGCATCTGCGGGATGGACGATGAGAGGAAATGATGAAACGGGCACTGGTAATCGGAGCAAATGAAGAAGCGGTTTTTTCCATCCGGACGGCGCAGCGGCATGGCCTTTGGGTGGATGCCATGGATGGCAACGAAAAGGCAAAGGGGCTGCCGGCGGCCGATGAGGCTTATCCGGTGGACATCAATGATCTGACCAGAGTGTTTGAGATTACAGACCGGCTGCAGCCCTGCGTGGTGGTGCCTGCACCCATTGGGCACTGCCTGACTACCATCGGCGCTGTCAACGACAGATATCATCTGGCCGGAGTTTCACAGGCAGCCGCAGAGAAGTGCACGGACAAATACCGGTTCCACCAGGCGATGAGAGAAGCAGGCCTTCGGAATGCGGAGCTTGTTTTGCTGAAAGAGGGGCAGAAGGTCCGGGAAGAAGAGCTTTCCGGGATGACCCGGTTTCCCGTGATTGTAAAGCCTCGTTTTGGCTCCGGAAGCCGCGGTGTGGAAATCTGCGGAAACCGGCAGGAGCTTTTATGCTTCCTTCAATATGAGCTCGGAAAAGACACCGGACTTCCGGAGGATTACATCGCGGAAACCTGCATTCCGGGACCGGAGTACGGCGTGGACGGAGCCTATGTGGACGGAGAATTCCGGATGGTTTTGCTTCGCCGCAAGAAGAATACGCCGCCGCCTTACCGGCAGTGTGTGGGATACTATGCGCAGCTTCCGGAGGAAGAGCCTGCTTTCTATGAGAAATGCTGCCGGCTGATGCAGAAAACCGGCGAGGCCATGGGCTTTCGAAACTGCGTGGTGCATGCGGATCTGATTCGGGAAAGAAGAGAGGACGGAACGCTCACGGATGAGCCGTTTGTCATTGAAACCTCGGCAAGACCCTCCGGACATAACCTCTCGAATCTGTTCACCCCTCTCTCGACCGGTGTGACGCTGGTGGAGGATTTTCTGAAGCTGGCACTCCCGGAGCTGATGGACAGCCGGAATGAGAATGCAGAAGGGCTGTTCCGGCCGGAGAAGACAAGAAAGCTGCTGATCCGGTATTTTGACCTTGCAAAGGGAACGGTCCGGTCCGTGCCGGATCCCGGGGAATTGAAGGAGCGTTATCCTCTGCTGGACTACGTCTGTCATATCAGGCCCGGAGATCAGCTGGCGGAGGTAAGAGACGGCGCCTCGGTGATGGGCCGCGGCTATTATATCCTGGAAGGGGAAAATGACGCACAGCTGGATGCGGCGGATGAGAAGCTCCGCGCGGAATTCCGTGTGCAGGTATAAGGACAGATGGTGGGAAGAGATGAGAAATCTGGCGATGATTACCGCGCGGGGCGGCAGCAAGAGAATCCCCGGGAAAAATATCAAGGAGTTCTGCGGAAAGCCGATTCTGGCCTATTCCATAGAAGCGGCGTTGAAAAGCGGCGTGTTTGATGAGGTGATGGTTTCCACGGATGACGACAGGATTGCAGAGATCGCAATCCGATACGGCGCAGCGGTGCCGTTTCGGAGATCAGAAAAGACGGCAGGAGACTATGCGACGACGGACGAAGTCATCGCGGAGGTTCTGGAGACCTATGCAGAGCTGGGAAATCCTGCGGAGCGCTTCTGCTGCATCTATCCGACGGCCCCGTTTCTTACGCCGGAGCGTCTGAAGGCCGCGATGGAAATGCTGGATGAGCATGAGTCGGTTCTTCCTGTGGTTGGATTCTCCTATCCGCCGCAGCGGGGCTTTGTCGTGCGAAACGGCTGTGTAGCGAGGTGGATGCCGCAGTATGAGACGGCAAGGTCGCAGGACCTGGATAAAATCTATCACGACGCCGGTCAGTTTTATGCGTGCAGAAGCGATGCCTTTTTCCGCGGCAGGACAACGGATGTGGAGGACATGGTTCCGCTGGTTCTGCCGGAGAAGGAAGTGCAGGACATTGATACAATGGAGGACTGGGAGCTCGCAGAACAGAAATACATTCGAATGAATGCGCAGACACATGCCAACCCGTTGAGAGAAAAGAAGGTAGAGAACGCCTGATGCAAACCCCTTATTATGAAATTGAAGAACAGAAACTGAATGAGGACATTGCGCTTCTTAAGGGCGCTCTGGAGTCGGGATGGGGAAAACACTCGGTTGCGGCCTGCTCGGTGAAAACCAATTCGCTCCCGTGGCTTTTGAATCATTTCCGGCAGAACGGCTTCTGGGCGGAGGTGGTTTCCGCAGAGGAATATGATCTGGCGATGCGAATCGGTTTTGCTCCGGATAAGGTGATTTACAACGGTCCCATCAAGGACAGATGCGTCTTTGAAAAGGTGCTTTCGGATGGGGGACTTGTCAATCTGGATTCTTCTATGGAGCCGGAATGGCTTTCGGAAATGGCGAAGAAATGCACCGGCAGACCCCTCCGCGTCGGTCTTCGGGTCAATGTGGATTTCCGGAAACTGGTGCCGTCCGAGGTTCCTGCAGAGGAAGAAGGCAGCAGGTTTGGCTACTGCGAGGAGAACGGAAGCCTTGCGGCTGTGATCGAAAAGCTTCGCAGCATACCCGGAGCCGAGGTGGCGGGACTTCATCTTCATTCGTCGACCAAGTCGCGCTCGGTGAAGGCATATGCGGCGGTTGCGGCTTTTGCGGTGTCTCTTGCGAAAAAGTACGATCTGAAGGAGCTTTCCTACATTGATATGGGCGGCGGCTATTACGGCGGCGTGAAGGGAAAGCCGGATTTCCGCGATTACGTCCCTGCAATCGCCGGGGAATTGAAGAAGTATTTTGATCCGGAGAAAACAGCACTGATCCTGGAGCCGGGAGTTTCGATGGTGTCATCTTCTTTTACCTTTGTGACCTCCGTGCGCGATGTGAAACGGATCGGAGAGCACGTGTACGTGGTGACGGACGGGAGCCGCGTGAACCTGAATCCGCAGGTGACGAGAAGATGGTACCCGCATCATCTGGAATATAAGACAGCAGGCGACGGGAAGGCAGGAGCAAGAAAAACGCTTCCCTCGCAGATGATCTGCGGAGCAACCTGCATGGAGTATGACCGCCTGTTTGAGGAGGAAAATGCGCCGGAGCTGAAGGAAGGGGACCTTGTGATCTATGACCTTGCCGGCGGATACACCATCTGTCTGACGCCTCTTTTCATCCACTATTTTCCGGCTGTGCTGGTAAAAAAAGAGAATGGAACTCTCTATACGGCGCGGGAGCCATGGACAAACGACGAGTTTCTTGCAGGGAATCATTGGACGTAATGGATGCAGGGAAAAGCACCTGCAAGGGAACAGATACGAGGAAAACGAAATGGAACAGCTTGCAATTGACGGGAGAAAAATAGGACCGGGAGAGAAGACCTATATTGTGGCGGAGATGTCCGCCAACCACCTGCAGGATTTTCACAGAGCTGTGGAGATCGTGCATGCGGCGGCAGAGGCCGGCGCGGATGCGCTGAAGCTCCAGACCTACACGGCGGATACGATCACCATAGAGAGCGATAAGCCTTATTTCCGCATTACGGGTGGAACGCTCTGGGACGGGCAGACGCTGCACGGCCTGTATGAGGAGGCGTATACGCCATGGGACTGGCAGCCGAGGCTGAAGGAGGAAGCAGAGAAGCTTGGAATGGCCTGCTTTTCCTCCCCGTTTGATCCCACTGCAGTGGAATTTATGGAAGAGATGAAGATGCCGGCGTATAAGATTGCTTCGTATGAAATCTCGGACATTCCGCTGATCCGCCAGTGCGCGCGAACGATGAAGCCGGTGATTCTGGCGACAGGCGTGGCGCATAAGGAAGAAATCGAGGCTGCGGTGCAGGCCTGCCGTGAGGAAGGAAACCAGCAGATTCTGCTCCTTAAATGCGTGTCCGCGTACCCGACGCCGTATGAGGATGTCAATCTCAGAATGATGCCGGAGCTCGGGAAGATTTACGGAACGCTGTGCGGTCTGTCCGATCACACGATGGGTTCTGCGGTTCCGGTGGCAGCGGTGGCTCTTGGAGCCTGCATGGTGGAGAAGCACATGACACTCAGGAGGAGCGATGGCGGTCCGGACGGCGCATTTTCCATGGAGCCGGAGGAATTTGCGGCGATGGTTCGTGACATCCGCTGTGTGGAGAAGGCGCTTGGCGTATCGGATTATCATCTGACGCCGCAGCAGGAGGAGGAGCACAGCGGTGTCCGTTCTCTGTTTGTGGTAAAGGATGTGGCGGAGGGAGAGCTTCTGACGTCCGACAATATCCGGTCCATCCGGCCGGGGGACGGACTTTCGCCTGTCCGCATTGACGAGATCCTCGGCAAAAGAGCGGCGCACCGCCTGGAGCGCGGAGAGCCGCTTCGTGAAGGAGATTTTGTTTCGTAAGCTGCCGGTGACCGGCAGGGAAGAGAGAGCAGACAATGAGAATTTGGATCCGCGCGGACGCAAATGAAGAGATCGCATCCGGACATCTGGCCCGCACGCTGTCCATCGCGGGCGAGCTTCGAAGGCTTGGCGCGAGGGTGCGCTTTGTCCTTTCGGACGAGGAGAGCAGAAGCTGGCTGCAGAGGCTTTCCGGAAGCCCGGATGAATGGGAGGTGTCCGTTCTTGGACTTTCCTACGGGAAGCCAGGCGAAGAGCTTCCGCTTCTTGCAAAGCTTGCGGAGGGGGAGCGGCCGGACTGGATTCTGGTGGATTCCTATGCGGTTTCCGGAGACTGGTTTGAAAAGCTTCGGAGCACTCTTGCAGCTTCTCTGCAGGAAAAGCAGGGAAAGGAGAATCCGGCGCCGGGGCTTGCTTTTATCGATGATGAAAGAGCCTTTGATCCGGCGGCAGATCTTGTGATCAATTATGATCCGGACGCGGAGAGCCTGCAAAGCTTCTATCAAAAAGCGTCCTTCCGGCTTCTGGGACCGAAATATGCGCCTCTTCGGGAGCAGTTTGCGGATCTGAGGCCGGCAGTCCGGCCTTCTGTAGGGAAAATTCTGATTTCCACGGGTGGAACGGATCCCTATGGCATGGCAAAGCGCCTTTCGAGGCTGGTGCAGTGCGTGCCGGAAACGGCAGTGATGGCACCGGGGTATCCCCGCGTGGAGAAGGTTGCAGAGCTTCTGCTTGGCTGTGATCTTGCGATTTCGGCAGCAGGGACAACCCTATATGAGCTCTGCGCGGCCGGAGTGCCGACGCTTGCTTTTTCCATGGCGGACAATCAGGAGCTTTTTGCGAAGCAGATGGCAGCGGCAGGCGCGGTCACTTATCTGGGCGATATCCGGAACCCGGAGGTGCTGGAAAATTTGGAGAAAAACGTGGCTTCGTGGCTTTCGGAGCGCGGCGCGGCAGAAGAATACGGTCTGCCGGAAGAGGAAGAGCGCGGCGCGGCGCAAGAACAGAAGCGCGGTGCGGACAGGGCTCTGCTTCTGAGGCAGCAGGAATCGGCCCGCATGCACGCATTGACAGACGGGCTCGGAAGCAGGAGAATTGCAGAAAAGCTGATACAGATTTCGGACGGAGCGTGCTCCGGAAGGAAGGACAGGCAGCAGACAGGAGGCATGAGATGAGCTTTGAACTTAGAACGTATTATCCGCCGGATTTTACCAGGGAAAAGTTTCGCAGTGCGAAGGAAGTAAGACTGGAGCCTGCGCCGTTTGATGCGGTTGCGCCGCTGGATTTTCATGCGATGAGTATTTTCCCGGAGTATTTCAAGGTGAAGGGGGAGTGGCTTCTTGCAAAGGACAGCCGGATGGACTGCGTTCCGGTCTATGAGAACGGAGAGATCGTCGTCCGGGAGCCGCGGCTTCTGAAGAAGGGGGATCTGGTTGTCTGCGGACGCACCGAGGACTGTGAGGATGGAATTTATCTGTATGCAGACGGCTTCCGCGAGACCTCCGGAAAGAAGGATACCTTTGCATTTCGACAGGGAAGATCCCGCGAGACTGCTTTCTCCAAGGATTATGATGAGATTTACGATCTTCTTCGCTATGAGAAGGATCACGGATATGTGGTCTGGGTGATGGGCCCTGCCTTTGCGTTTGATTCGGATGCCAGAAATGCTTTTTCCAAAATCATCGCCGGCGGCTATGCTGATGCGGTTCTTGCGGGAAATGCACTGGCGACGCATGATCTCGAGGGTGCGTACCTTCATACGGCACTTGGTCAGAACATTTACACGCAGGAAAGCCAGCCCCTTGGACATTACAATCATCTGGACACCATCAACCGTGTGCGGTATGACGGCTCCATTCCGGAGTTCATCCGCAAGGAACACATCGACAACGGAATTATCTACAGCTGTGAGAAATATCATGTTCCTTACGTGCTTGCGGGTTCGATCCGGGATGACGGTCCGCTTCCGCCGGTTCTTGGAAATGTATATGAGGCACAGGATGCCATGCGCGCACAGGTTCGCAAGGCAACAACGGTGATCTGCATGGCGACCATGCTTCACACCATTGCGACCGGCAACATGACGCCGTCTTACCGCGTTCTGCCGGATGGAACGGTGCGTCAGGTGTACTTCTACTGTGTGGACATTTCGGAGTTTACCGTCAATAAGCTGGCGGACCGGGGAAGCCTTGCGGCACACGGGATCGTGACCAATGTGCAGGATTTCATTGTGAATATCAGCAAAGGGCTCGGGCTGCAGTAAATATTCCGGAAAAAAGGATCCCCTCCAAACGATACCAGTCATATGGGTATTCGCCTGGAGGGGATCCTGGTTTTTTATTTTACAGCATCAATCATTTCCGTGACGGCCTGAATCATATCCCGGACCGCCTTTGCGGAAACCGCCGGATCGGAATTCACGGCGTAGTAGTAGAACTTGATCTTGGGCTCTGTTCCGGACGGGCGGAGAGCAAACCAGCTGCCGTCTGTCATCGAAAACCGAAGGACATTGCTTGCGGGGATGTCCTGATAACCGTGCAGATAGTCGATGGTTTCCGCGACGCAGAAGCGTCCGAAGCTCTGCGGCTTTCCTGCGCGGAAGGCGTCCATGATGCGCCCGATGCGGGCTGCGCCCTCCTGCCCCTTCAGAACAATGGAAATCTGATTCTCTGCAAAATATCCGTACCTTTGATAGAGCTGCTCCAGCGCATCTGCGAGCGTAAGGCCCTGTTTGCGGTACCAGGCCGCCATCTCTGCAATCAGCATTCCGGCAAGGATTCCGTCCTTGTCGCGAACCTGCTCGCCGGGAGCACAGCCGATGCTCTCTTCGTAGCCGAAGAAATAGGAATAGCCTTCCTCTTCAAGCTGCGGGATGCGGCCGCAGATATTCTTAAAGCCCGTCAGCGCCTCGAAGACATGAATGCCGTAAGCTTCACAGATGACACGTCCGAAATCTCCGGTCACAATGGATTTGATCATTGCGGCTTTCGCGGGAAGTCTGCCCGCTGCCTTCTGGCTTTCTGCCATGTAAGCGATGAGAAGAGCACCGGTCTGATTGCCGTTTAAGGGGAGATAGCCGCCCTTTCCGTCCGGGATTTCGATCGCCATGCGGTCGCTGTCCGGATCTGTTGCAATGAGAACCTCGGCGCCGGTCTTTTTCCCAAGCTCCTCGGCAAGACGGAAGGCTTTCGGATCCTCCGGATTCGGATAGCCGACTGTGGTAAATTCCGGATCTGGCTCCGTCTGCTCCGGAACGAGAAGGAAGCTTGTAAAGCCGCGCTCTGCCATGACCTGCGAGAAGGGGAGGCTCCCTGCTCCGTTGAGCGGTGTATAGACAACGGGAACGGTCTTGTCGAGCTCAGAATCCGGGCGCTGTGCCATGGATTTTACGTAGTCCAGGTAGTCCCGGTCCATCGGCTCGCCGAGCATGGTAAGAAGCCCCTTTTCCTTTGCCTCCTCCAGAGAAAGGCTGCCGAAGGAATCGAACAGGTCAAGCTTCTGAATTTCTGCGAGCATGCCGTCAGACACGACGCCGGAAATCTGCGCGCCGTCTGCCCAGTAGACCTTGTAGCCGTTGTATTCCTTCGGGTTGTGGCTGGCCGTCATGTTGATGCCTGCAACGGCGCCGAGCTTCCGGATGGCGTAGGACAGCTCGGGCGTCGGGCGAAGAGAAAGAAACAGGAACACCCGGATGCCGTTTCCGGTGAGAATCTGTGCACTCAGCTCGGAAAATTCTCTGGAGTGATAGCGGCAGTCATAGGCGATGACTACGCCGCGGGAAATCTCCTCCCCGGAGTGAAGAATGTAGTTGGCGATGCCCTGCGTGGCGCGTCCAACGGTGAGCGTGTTCATGCGGTTGGTTCCTGCGCCGCAGATGCCGCGAAGTCCAGCGGTTCCAAAAACAATTTCCTGATAGAAGCGGTCTGTGATCGCCGCCTCGTCTCCCTCGATGGAAGCAAGCTCCTCATGCATCGGATCCGCAGAGTCCAGGCGGTCCAGCCAGAGCTTATATAATGATTGAATTTCGGGTGTCATCCGCATCCTCCTTTCAGAAGGCAACTCGTTATGAGTGCTCTTTTCTGATGTTCTGATTTTCCGGTGTTGTATCCATACGGTTATTTTACCACAGGAAGAGGAAAAGCATTCCTTTGGTATCAGAACGTGGTATGATCACGTGGTATAAGGGGATAAAAAGAAGCTGCCGGTGACCGGCAAAAATTATTTCAGGAGGGAATGACAGAATGAAAATCTATTTTTACGCATTGAGAAAATTCGATGAGCTTTCGTTTGCGCGCGAGTATGCAGAGAAGTACGGGATCGAATTTGATTTTACGACGGATTATCCGGACGAAGAGAACTATCTTCTTGCAAAAGGAGCCGATGCCATCAGCATGACCCCCTGCGACATGTCGGCAGCGATGGTGGAGAGATTTGCGTCCATCGGAGTGAAGTATATCCTCTGCCGGTCCATCGGCTATGACCATGTGGACCTTGCAAAGGCCCGGGAATGCGGCATGCGAGTTTCCAACGTCAGCTATCCGCCCTCAGGTGTTGCCAACTATGCCATTATGCTGGCGATGATGCTGCAGCGAAGAGTTGTCAGCATCCTGAAGCGGGCCGAACTGCAGGATTATTCTCTGAAGGAGAAGATCGGGGAGGACATCAGCTTCCAGACCGTCGGCGTCATCGGAACGGGCAAAATCGGAAGAACGGTCATCGAGCATCTTTCCGGCTTTGGCTGCAAGATTCTGTGCTACGATCCCTATCAGAATGAAGCGGTGAAGAAATATGCCAGGTATGTATCCCTTGAGGAGCTTTTTGAAAAATCGGATGTCATCACGCTTCACACCAACGCGACGGAGGAGAACTACCACCTTCTGAACAGGGAGGCCTTTGCACGGATGAAGAATGGTGTCCGGATTGTCAACACGGCAAGAGGAAAGCTCATTGACACCGATGCACTGGTGGAGGCACTGGAGAGCGGAAAGGTCGGCGGCGCAGCACTGGATGTACTGGAGAAGGAGGACGGACTCTATTATTACAACCGGATCGGCGATGTGATCGCAAACAGGGATATGGCGCTTCTTCGCTCCTTCCCGAATGTCATTCTGAGCCCGCACACCGCCTTCTATACCACGCAGGCGGTTGGCCACATGGTGGAGGGCTGCTTTGAAGCTGCGGATGCCTTTGCGAGGGGCGTTCGGACGGAGCATGAGGTGAAGCTTCCGGAGGCATAGAGGAAGCTTTTAACAGGGGAATTTTACAAGGGGGATTGCAATGAAGGACAGGAAGGATAAGAGAGAACGGAAGGCTCCGCTTTATAAAAGCTTTGGCTATGCGTTTGAGGGAATCTTTCACACAATCCGGAGGGAGAGGAACATGCAGATTCACTGCGCGGCAGTGGTCCTTGTCATCCTGCTTGGCTGTCTTTTGCATATTTCGAAGGCGGAGTGGATCGTCTGTCTGATCCTGTTCGGGATGGTGATGGGCCTTGAATGCGTGAACACGGCGGTGGAGGCTGTGGTGGATCTCGTGACGAAAGAACGCAGACCCCTTGCAAAAAAGGCCAAGGATGCGGCAGCAGGTGCGGTTCTGATTGCGGCAATTATGTCGGCAATCATTGGAGGTATCATCTTCCTGCCGAAGATCATGGGTGCTATAATGTAATTGTTCAGCACAGTCCAAGAGATGCTGAACGGTTGGGGATCATCATTCAGTAGACAGAAAAGTCGTCATGGGAGGTACGTTATGGAACTTGGAGACGGAATTAAGAAATTCTTTCTGCTTGGAATTGGTGCTGCAGCTACGTCGGTAGAGAAGTCGGGTGAGATTCTCGGCGATCTTGTGAAGAAGGGCGAGCTCACTGTGGAGCAGGGAAAGGCTCTGAATCAGGAGCTGAAGCATAACGCAGAGGAGAAGAAGAAACAGGCTGAGGCTCAGAAGAAGGAGAAGAACATCTCCGATCTTGTTGCCGGACTTTCTGCAGAGGATCTTGAGAAGCTGAAGGCTCAGATCGCAAAGGCTGAGGAAGAAATGGCAGAGAAACCGGAGGAGACGGCGGAATAAGCTGCCGCAGAATCCGCAGGGATTTCGGAAAGAGCCGCAGAATGGTCTGCGGCTCTTTTTTTGGCAGATTGAGGAAAGGGTACGTGCATATGCCTCAGAACGCAGAAGATATGAAACAGGAAGAGCAGAGCAGTAAGAAAGCGGAGGAAGCCGCAGACAACCGCTCCAGAATGAGGGAAATCCGGCAGGTGCTGTCGAAGAACAAGATTACGAGAGGGATTTCGCCGGAAAAGCTTCGGATCATTCTGGAGGAACTGGGACCGACCTATATCAAGCTTGGCCAGATCATGTCCCTCCATTCGGACATTCTCCCGAAGCGCTACTGCGACGAACTGATGAAGCTGAATTCTGAGGTTGCGCCAATGCCGTTTGAGCTGGTGGAGGAGGTCATCAACCGCTCGTACCGCCAGAGCTGGCGCGAGGTTTTTGCCTCGATTGATCCGACGCCGCTTGGGTCTGCGTCCATTGCGCAGGTGCACAAGGCGGTGCTGAAAACCGGTGAGGACGTTGTCGTCAAGGTGCAGAGAAAGGGCATCTATGATGTCATGGCAAGAGACATCAGTCTGCTGCACAGGCTGGTTCATCTGATGCCTCCTGTCGGCGATCTGAAGAATCTGGTGGATCTGAACATGGTCCTGGATGAGCTCTGGAGCGTTGCCCAGGAGGAAATGGATTTCCTGAAGGAAGCCGCCAACATGGAGGAGTTTGCCAGAAACAACAAGGGCATCGCCTATGTGACATGCCCGAGACTCTACCACGAGTATACGACGAGCCGTGTTCTTGTGATGGAGTACGTGGAAGGCGTGGCCATCAATGACCGGGAAGCTCTGACGGAGGGCGGCTACGATCTTCATGAGATCGGGACGAAGTACGTCAACAACTTCATCAAGCAGGTGATGGATGACGGCTTTTTCCATGCGGATCCTCATCCCGGAAACGTGAAGGTCAGCGGCGGCAGGATCGTCTGGATCGACATGGGCATGATGGGACGGCTTTCGGAGAAGGACCGCCGCGTCATGGTCAAGGGCGTGCAAGGAATTGCACTGCATGACATCAGCATGGTGGAGAATGCGGTCCTTGAAATCGGCGAGTTTCGAGGGAAGCCGGACCGGGCGAAGCTCTGGGAGGACCTCCGGAAATTCCTGGATGATTATGGCTCTGCCGCGATGGGCGGCATCGATATCGCACAGGTTCTTGCGGATCTCATGGAGATCATGAAGGAGAACGGGATCAGTCTCCCGCACGGCGTCACCATGCTCTGCCGGGGACTTGCGCATGTGGAGGGAGTGCTTGCGCAGATCAGTCCGGATATCAACATGTTCCAGATTGCAGTCACCAGGTTTACGGAGGATTCGGTCCGCCAGCTTGACTGGAAAAAGGAGCTGGAGAAGAGCGGTCGTCTTCTGTATCGCACGGCGAGAAAGGGAGCAGAGATCCCCTCTCTTACGGCGGATTCTCTGAATGAGTTTCTGAACGGCAGATCGAAGGTGAACATTATTCTGGGAGCTCAGGACGAATTTACGGTGGTCGCGTATGCTCTTGTGCGAAATCTCGTCATCGGTGTGTGCATCGCAGCGCTTCTTATGGCCTCGGCAATCATCTGCACGACCGACATGAAGCCGAAGGTGATGGGAATTCCGGTGCTGGGGGCAGCCGGCTTTGTGTTTGCGCTTGGCGCCAGCATGTTTCTTGTCGTGCGCAACATTTATTATCGTTACCGGAAGCCGAAAAGGGATCGAAAGAGGAAAAAGAAATAAGACAGCAGAAATCATATTTTTCTATAGAAGCAAGGGGAGTGTATTTGTTATGAAGAAGAGCAAACTGATCGGAACGAAGGATTTCTACCACCGCGTTCTTATGGTGGCGGTTCCGATTATGATTCAGAACGGAATTACGAATTTTGTCGGCATGCTGGACAACATCATGGTGGGACAGGTGGGAACCGACCAGATGTCCGGCGTTGCCATTGTCAATCAGCTGATGTTTGTGTATAACCTGATGGTTTTCGGAGGTCTGGCGGGCATCGGGATTTTTACGGCCCAGTTTGCGGGAAAGGGCGATGAAAAGGGCCTTCGCTATACGATGCGAATCAAAATCGTGATGGCACTGGTGCTGACGGCAGGCGCGACGCTCCTGTTCTTCAATGGCGGAAGCAGTCTGATCGGCATGTGGCTGAAGGGAGACAGCGCGGCAGGAGATGCTGCGGCCACCATGGCGGCTGCGGAGGGTTATCTGCGGGTTATGCTGGTCGGAATGGTTCCCTTTGCCGCAACACAGGTACTCTCCGGAACACTGCGCGAGACGGGCGAGACGATTGTGCCGATGAAGGCAGGCGTGGTTGCCGTTCTTGTCAATCTCGTCGGAAACTATATCCTGATTTACGGAAAATTCGGAGCTCCCGTACTCGGAGTTGTCGGCGCGGCAATTGCAACCAACATCTCAAGATTCGTGGAATTTCTGTTCGTGCTCGTGTGGCTTCTCCGGCATCTGGAGAAGAACCGTTACATGGAAGGACTGTTCCGGGGCTTCTATGTGCCGGGGGATCTGACACTTCGCATTGTCATAAGGGCGTTCCCGCTCCTTCTGAATGAGACGCTCTGGTCGCTTGGAAATACGGTGATGTCGCAGCAGTATTCTCTTCGGGGACTCGATGTCGTCGCGGCCTTCAATATTTCAAGCACCATCTGCAACGTTTTCAACATCGCCTTCATTGCGATGGGAGAAGCCATTTCCATTCTGCTCGGCCAGGAGCTTGGAGCAGGACGGCTGAAGGAGGTGAAGGACGATGCCTACCGCCTTGCAGCATTTTCCGTCTTTCTGTGCCTCATCAGCGGAACCGGGCTTTTCCTTGTCGCTCCGTTCTTCCCGCTGATTTACAACACAACGGAAACGGTGCGGGAGTTTGCAGCCGGTCTGATCCGGATCAGCGCAGTCTGCATGCCTCTGTATGCTTATGAGAATGCGTCGTATTTCACGCTGCGCTCCGGAGGAAAGACGTGGATTACGTTCTTCTTCGACTGCGGCTTTGTGTGGGCAGTATCTCTTCCGCTCGCGGCGGCTCTGATCCACTTCACGGCACTTCCCATTCTGCCGCTGTATCTGGCGGTACAGGCAGTTGAAATTCTGAAGGTGGCCGTTGGCTTTGTGCTGGTACGCCGCGGCAAATGGATTCATGACCTCACGGTGTACTGAGCATGGACAAGGTATTATCCTACACGCTGCTGCCGGAGGATCTGGACCGGACGGCTGGCGGTCTTGTCAATCTGGTTCTGAAGAACTGCGTCTGTGTGACGGGACATGAAATCAGCGCTGCGAAATTTCTGGAGGATGGCATCACCTGCGGCGGGAGACTCATTCACGTGTCGGAGCGCATGCAGCCGGGACAGACTCTTCGCGTCCGGCTCCCGGAGGAAAAGGATGCAGGAAAGCTCATCGCGTCCCCCGGTCCGATTCACATTTTATATGAAGATGAGGATCTGATCGCCGTGGACAAGGCCGCGGGAGAGGTGGTGCATCCGTGTCCGGGACATTATGCGGACACGATTGCCAACTATCTGACCTGGTATCTGCAGCGCGATGCCGGCCCGGATGCCTCAGGACTTCGTATTATCGGAAGGCTGGATAAGGAGACCTCAGGAGTTCTTGTTTTTGCAAGAAGCAGGGCGGCGGCAGCAAGATTGCAGCGTCAGCGCCAGGAGGGTATTTTCATTCGTACCTATCTGGGGATCTGCGAGGGAGCGTTTCCCAAGGAAGAACCATGCGGCACCATTGACCTGGATATGGAGAAGGTGCCCGGAGTTCTTATGAAAATGAGAACCTGTACAACAGGAATGCGCGCGGTGACACATTACAGGGTTCTTGCGGAAGGAGATGGGAAATCTCTTGTGAGATTTCAGATCGAAACCGGAAGAACGCATCAGATCCGTGTGCATATGGCGGGGATCGGACATCCCCTGTGCGGAGATACACTCTACGGAAGGTCGGCGCAGCAGGAGGGATTTTTGCGGCAGCAGGGAATATATAAGGATGAGGGCGGCTGTCAGCATGTAAAATCCATGCCGGAAGGAACCGGAGAAGGGAGTAAGAGAGCACTTCTCCATGCGGTGTCCGTGGAATGCAGACAGCCATTCTCCGGAGAGAAGTTATCCATCTCTTCGGCAATTCCGGATGATTTTCTGCAGGTTACGAGAGACTGGGTGAAAGACGGAGCGAAAGACTGCGATACGTCATCCCTTTATTGACATAAAGCGGAAGAGCCGTTACAATACCATTTGTCTTTCACATAAAGACAGATGTCTTTTCAGCAGAGCTATGAGCGCAATGGCGCAGGGAACAGCGGCGCCATTGTGTTTTATTGTATCTGTTTGCAGCCGGCAATAAAGGGGGCCGGGGGGACAGATGCCATTGGATAGCGAGCAATATTTTTTATGGAAGAGAGGAAAGAAAGTTGGCTAAGTATGTTGTAAAACGTGTGCTGCTGGCGGTTGTTACGATGTTCCTCATCTGCTTCATTACCTTTTTCACAATGAATGCGATCCCCGGCGGACCGTTCAACGGTGAGAAGGCGAAGTCTGAGGCAGTCATGCAGGCATTGAACGCCCGTTATGGTCTGGACAAACCCGTAGAGGTGCAGTTCGCAAATTATATGAAGAATCTTTTTCACGGAGATTTTGGTATATCTCTGAAGACGGGACGCAGTATTTCCCAGACGATTTTCGAGTCGTTCCGCGTTTCTGCGAAGCTTGGTCTGATGGCTGTCCTTGTGGCACTCATCTGCGGCATCGTGCTTGGCTGTGTTGCGGCACTGAATCGCAATAAGTGGCCGGATCACATCATCATTTTCTTTGTTACGCTGTTTACCGCAATGCCGAGCTTTGTTGCGGCATCGTTTCTGCTCCTTGTGTTCTGCATCCAGCTTGGATGGGTTCCGGTCTGGAGCACCAGCAATCCGAACTATGTACTTCCGGTCATTGCACTTTCCCTGTCTCCGATGGCGTATATCACGCGTCTTACGAAAACCAGCATGCTGGATGTGCTCGGGCAGGACTATGTGCGTACTGCAAGGGCAAAGGGTGTGCATCCGTGGAAGGTGATCTTTGTTCACTCCCTGCGGAATGCCCTGATTCCGGTTATCACCTATGTCGGACCCCTGATCGCCGGCATCCTGACCGGATCTCTTGTTGTAGAGAAGATCTTTACCATCGGAGGACTTGGCTCCAAATTCGTGGATTCGATTACCAACCGCGATTATCCGATGATTATGGGCACCACAATTTTCCTTGCATTCATCATGATTCTCATGAATCTGATCAGCGACCTTGTGTACAAGCTGGTTGATCCGAGAATCACACTGGATTAAAGGAGGGAGGAACGAGATGGCACAGAATTACGATATTCCCACACCGAAGAAAAGGCTGCTCAGCCTCCAGCTTGATCCGGCTAAATTTGAAAAGGCATCCACAGAAGAGAAGAAGCAGCAGGATGTCATGGCGGAGTCCACAACCTTCTTTAAGGACGGCATGCGGCGTCTCCGGCGCAATCCGCTGGCAATGTTCTCCATTGTTGTTCTGCTTCTGGTTATACTGATCATGATCTTCGCACCGGTGATCGTTCCTTACAGCTATGAGGAAATCATCAGTGTGGAGGGTGTTCGCGACAAGAGAGCAGCGAACCTTGCGCCGTTTGAATACTCCGATATGGAGAAGGCGTACATGGAGAAGTATAACGTCAAGGTGTTCCCTCACATTCTGGGAACCGATGAGCTTTGCCGTGATTATTTCATCCGTGTGGTATACGGAACCAGAGTCTCCTTCATGGTTGGTATCTTTGCGGCTGTGATGGTAACGGTGATCGGTACCATATACGGAGCGATATCCGGATATGCGGGAGGCAAGGTCGATCTGATCATGATGCGGATTGTCGATATTATTTATTCGCTTCCGGATCTTCTGATCATCATTCTGCTGTCAGTTGTATTCAAGGAAACAATGGATTTCTCCAAGATTCCTGTCATCGGAAAGCTTGGCACCAACATGGTATCCATGTTCATTGTATTCGGTCTTCTGTACTGGGTCGGCATGGCGCGTCTTGTGCGCGGTCAGATTCTGACCATCAAGCAGAACGAATACGTGCTTGCCGCAAAAGCGATGGGCGCAAGCTCCGGACGCATCATCCGGAAGCACATCCTGCCGAACTGTCTGTCCGTCATCATCATTATGGCGGCGCAGGAAATTCCGGCCGCGATTTTCACAGAGTCATACCTGTCCTTCCTGGGACTTGGTGTTTCTCTTCCGATGCCGTCCCTTGGCTCACTGGCCAATGCAGCCCGGTCGGGAATGCAGTCCTATCCGCTGAAGCTCGTATTCCCGGCAGTTGCAATCATTCTGATTGTACTGTCCTTCAACCTGCTGGGCGATGCCATGCGTGATGCCTTTGACCCGAAGCTGAAGAACTGAGGAGGAGCCGGCAATGTCAGAAGAGAAAGTAATTACCAATATCAATGAAACCCCGGACAGCGGGGCTGCCGGAGCAGAGGAAAATGTTCTGGAGGTCAAAGACCTGCACACGTCCTTCTTTACGGATTCCGGAGAGGTTCAGGCTGTCAACGGCGTTAGCTTTAATCTCGGAAGAGGAAAGATCCTCGGCGTGGTAGGAGAGTCAGGCTCCGGAAAATCCGTTACTGCCTATTCCATCATGCAGATTCTTGCTTCTACCGGAAAGGTTGTAAAGGGAGAAATCCTCTTCAACGGCGAGAATATCCTGAATTACAACAAGAAGCAGATGGACGAATTCCGCGGAGAAAAGTGTTCCATCATTTTCCAGGATCCCATGACTTCGCTGAATCCGACCTTTACGGTTGGATGGCAGCTTCGTGAGGCACTTCGTCTTCACACGCAGTACAAGACCAGATCCGCAGCAAACCGCCGTGCGATTGAGCTGCTCGAGATGGTAGGCGTCAATGAGCCGGAAAGCCGGATCAAGCAGTATCCGTTTGAGCTCTCCGGCGGTATGCGTCAGCGTGTTATGATCGCCATGGCACTTGCCTGCGAGCCGGACATTCTGATTGCAGATGAGCCGACGACGGCTCTGGACGTAACCATTCAGGCTCAGATTCTGGAGCTGATGAAGGATCTTCAGAAGAAGCTGGGTATGGCGATCATTCTGGTCACTCATGATCTGGGCGTCATTGCCTCCATGTGCGATGAGATCATTGTCATGTACGGCGGACGCGTCTGCGAAAGAGGAACGGCGGATGATATTTTCTATCATCCCTGCCATGAATATACCAAAGGACTGCTTCGTTCCATTCCGAATGTGGACAATATGAAGGAGAAGCTGGTTCCCATCGGCGGAAGCCCGATCAACATGCTGGCGATGCCGAAGGGCTGCGCATTCTGCCCTCGCTGTGAGAACGCACTGAAGATCTGTCTGGATCAGGAGCCGGAAGAGCTGCAGATGCCGGATGGTCATTACGCAGCGTGCTGGCTTAATGTGAAGAAGGCCTATGAGGAAGAGAAGACCGCAGGGAAGGGAGAGGCATAATGGCTGAAGAGAAAAAGAAAAGCGAATACCTCGTCGAGGTCAAGGATCTGAAGGAATACTTCCCGGTAAAAACCGGCTTTTTCCAGACGGTTCCGCTGAAGGCCGTGGACGGCGTTTCCTTTAATATCAAACCCGGTGAGACACTCGGACTGGTTGGTGAGTCCGGCTGCGGAAAGACAACCGTCGGCCGCACCCTGCTTCATCTGTACAAGCCGACGGGCGGCGAGTTCTATTTTGACGGAGAGCTGGTGACGGACAAGAATATCCATCCCCTGCGCAAGGAAATGCAGATGGTATTCCAGGATCCGTATTCTTCACTGAACCCCCGTATGACGGTGGAGGACATCATCGGAGAGCCTCTGGACATTCACAAGCTCTACACCTCCAAAGGGGAGCGTCATGACAAGATCATGCATCTGATGGAGCTTGTCGGACTGAATGCGGAGCATGCAACCCGTTACGCACACGAGTTCTCCGGCGGACAGAGACAGAGAATCGGAATTGCAAGAGCGCTTGCCGTGGATCCGAAGTTCATCGTCTGCGATGAGCCGGTCTCCGCACTGGATGTTTCCATTCAGGCGCAGGTCATCAATATGTTTGAGGAGCTTCAGGAGAAGCTTGGCGTTGCGTATCTGTTCATCGCACACGATCTTCTTGTGGTTCATCACATTTCGAAGAGAATTGCGGTTATGTATCTCGGACGTATTGTGGAGATTGCCGATGCCGACGAGTTGAATGAGCACCCGATTCACCCGTACACGCTGTCCCTTCTGTCAGCGGTTCCGGTTCCGGATCCGAAGACGGCAAGAGAATCGAAGCGAATCGTTCTCGAGGGTGACATTCCGTCTCCCCTGCATATGCCGAGCGGATGCCCGTTCCGCACGCGCTGCCGTTTCGCAACGGAGAAGTGCGCAAAGGAATGCCCCGGCCTTACGGATCGCGGGAATGGTCACATGGTGGCCTGCTGGGTGAAATAGTATTGACAATCTGACAGACGGTCATTATTATGGACGCAAAATTTGTTGATTTCAGATCCTTCGGATCTGTTTTCAATCCTCCGGCATTTGCCGGAGGAGGTCATTATAAAATGGATGGTCAGCCAATGACTGTATCATCCGGGATTCAAGGAGGAATTATGAAAAAGAGAGTTTTAGCCCTCGTACTTGCAGGCGTAACCGCTGCAAGCCTTCTCGGCGGCTGCGGCAGTGCAGCTACTGCTCCGGCAGCTTCTGCAACAACGGATGCCGCTGCAGATACTTCCGCAGATGCTTCTGCGGATACCGCTGACGCTTCTGCGGATGCAGAGGATGTGGACGATCCTGCCTTCATGGAGTTTGAAGACGGCGATGTCAATTCCTATGCACCGAAATGGGATGCCTATGACAGCCTGATCGATGAGATCCGTAAGGACACCGATCTTGCAGATCGTGAGGCGAAGATGCATGAGGCAGAGGATATGCTGATGGCTACCGGCGCAGTGCTTCCCCTGTACTATTACAACGATCTGTACATGGAGAAGACCGAGTGGTCCGGCGATTTCGCTACCGTATTCGGAACCAAGTACTTCATGTATGCAAAGAAGAACGGCGAGAATGCTGACGTTATGAAGATCAATCTGGCATCCGAGCCGGATCATCTGGATCCCGCTCTGAACTCCACGGTTGACGGTGCGTGCCTCGCAGCAAACTCCTTCGTAGGTCTTTACACCAACGACAAGGATGACCCGAGTAAGGTTGTTCCCGCTCTGGCAGACGGTGATCCGGAAATCTCTGAGGACGGTCTGACCTATACCATCCACATGAAGAAGGACCTGAAGTGGTCTGACGGCTCTGCTCTGAACGCAAACGATATCATCTACTCCTGGAACAGAGCAGCAGATCCGAACACGGCTTCCGACTATTCTTATCTGTTCGCCGTAATCGAGGGATATGGCGATGGCTCTGACCCGCAGCTTGCAATCTCCGCTCCGGATGAGAACACCGTTCAGTTCACTCTGGCTGCTCCCTGCCCGTACATCATGACTCTGCTGGCATTCCCGGTATTCATGCCGGTTCCGCAGGCAAGCGTAGAGGCTGCTGCAGACTGGGAGACCAACCCGGGCTCCTGGGCTTCTGAGGCTGGCTTTGTTTCCAACGGCGCATTCACTCTGAAGGAGTGGAAGCACAACGAGTCCATGGTTTATGTCAAGAACCCGAACTACTACGATGCAGACAATGTATCCGTAGACGAGCTTGACTTCATGCTTTCTGCTGATGATACTGCAATCCTTGCAGCATATCAGGCAGGCGACGTAGACTACATCGATACCGTTCCTACCAATGAAATTCAGAACCTGAAGGACGGCGATGATTTCCACGTCATCCCGAACATGGGATGCTACTATGTAGCATTCAACGTAAACTCCAAGATGTTCGAAGGCAAGACGGCAACCGAGGCAGCTCTGGAGCGCCGCGCTCTGTCGATGCTGATCGATCGCCAGTACATCATTGACACCATCGGACAGACGGAGCAGAAGGTAGCAACCTCCTACATTCCGGAAGGAATGAGTGATGGCAACGGCGGCCTCTTCAAGGAGAACGACGATGCTTACACCTTCCCTTATGCAGATGATCTTGGATATTATCCCACTGATGTTGACGTGGAAGGCGCAGTTGCTCTTCTGAAGCAGGCAGGCTTCAAGTTCAACGATGACAACACTCTGTCTGAGGAGACTCCGATCAGCATCAACTACCTGACCAACGATGGCACCAGCCACCAGGCAATTGCACAGGCAATCCAGCAGGATCTGGCTGTCATCGGTGTTGATATGCAGATCACCAGTGAAGACTGGCAGACCTTCCTGAACGATCGTAAGCAGGGCAACTTCGACGCAGCTCGTGAGGGATGGCTTGCAGACTACGACGATCCGATCAACATGCTCGAGATGTTCACAACCGATTCCGGCAACAACGACTGCCAGCTCGGCAAATAATCGACATATTGCGTATGAAACGGCAGCTGTGCACCCTGTGGTGCTGAGCTGTCATGAAAACAGCGAAGAATCCCGTCCTGACAAAAGCTGTCAGGACGGGATCTTTGTGTTATGATTGAAAAATATGAAAAAAGTAGACTTTGACCACGGAACCATCACACACAACATACTGCAGACCGCCTTCCCGATGCTGGTGGCACAGGTGCTGAATCTTTTGTACAGCATTGTGGACCGTGTATACATCGGACGAATCCCGGGGGCCGGAACCGAGGCACTCGGAGCTGTGGGCCTGTGCTTCCCGATCATCATTCTGGTGACAGGCTTTACGAATATGTTCGGCCTCGGAGGAGCGCCGCTGTTCTCAATGGCCCTCGGACAGGGAAATCGGGAAAAGGCAATCGACATCCAGAACACGGCGCTTCGCCTTCTGGTTCTTGTCGGAGCGGGGATCCTTCTCGTTGGAGAATTGCTGGGGGATCGGATTCTTCTGCTGTTCGGTGCGACGACGGAAGAGTTGTCTCTGGCGCTTCCTTATCTCCGGATTTATCTTGTCGGAACCATCTTTATCATGGTGTCCACCGGCATGAATGCGTACATCAACGCACAGGGCTTTCCGGTGGTTGGTATGATCTCCGTGACGATCGGAGCCGCCTCCAACCTGATTCTGGATCCCCTGTTTATCTTTGGCTGGAAGCTGGGCGTCAGCGGAGCGGCCGTTGCAACCGTGCTGTCACAGCTTCTGTCCTTTCTGTTCGTCGTTTCCTTCCTTTTCGGAAAAAAGAATGAGCTGCCGGTTTGCTTTGCCTGGCGCTTTCCCTATGCAGGTGCCATCATGAGCCTTGGGCTTGCGCCCTTTATCATGCAGGTGACCAACTCTCTGGTGCAGATTGCCTGCAACAGTGTGCTGATGCAGTACGGAGGCGCGGTCTTCGTATCCATTATGACGATCGTATCCTCGGTTCGCTCGATCCTGGATGTACCGGTGATGGCGATTACGGACGGAGCTTCCCCTTCTATCAGCTATAATTACGGCGCCGGAAGGCCGCAGAATGTCCGGAAAGCCATCCGTGTGATGATGGCACTGGCACTTCCGTATACGGTTGCAGTCTGGGCACTTGTCATGGCGGTGCCGCAGATTTTCGTCAGGATCTTCAGTGAGGATGCTGCCATTTTGGAGGGTGCCTCCAGGGCACTGCATCTGTATTTCTGCGCCTTCGTCTTCCAGTCCTTTCAGTACAGCGGACAGACGGTGTTCAAGGCACTGAACAAGAAGGGGAATGCCATCTTATTCTCCTTGTTCCGGAAGGTGATCCTGGTGGTTCCGCTGACCTTTCTTCTCCCTGCGGCGGCAGGCCTTGGAACGGACGGCGTGTTTATCGCAGAGCCGGTTTCCAATCTGGTCGGAGGCATGGCATGCTTTGTAACGATGCTGCTTACGGTTCTGCCGGAGCTGAAGAGGATGGCGGAGAAGTAGTTGCGGCAAAGCCCCGGAGGGGCTAAACTGTAGAACAGGTTTATCAGCATTCATCAGGGAGGACAGAGAACATGGCAAATCTGGAAGAAAGACTGAAGGAAAGAAGCTATCCGGGACGCGGAATCCTGGTGGGACGCTCCTGTGACGGCAGTAAGGCTGTCATTGCGTATTTCATCATGGGCCGGAGTGAGAACAGCAGAAACCGCGTGTTCGTTACCGATGGGGACGGCATCCGCACTCAGGCCTTTGATCCGGCGAAGATGAAGGATCCGAGTCTTATCATCTATGCTCCGGTCCGCGTGCTCGGCAATAAGACAATTGTTACGAACGGCGATCAGACCGATACCATTTATGATGGTCTGGACCATCAGATGACCTTTGAGCAGTCCTTAAGATGCCGCGAGTTTGAGCCGGATGGCCCGAATTACACGCCCCGCATTTCCGCGGTTCTTCATATTGAGGATGGGTGCTATAACTATGCGATGTCCATTCTGAAAACCGATGACGGCGATCCGGAAACCACGCTTCGCTATACCTTTGCCTACGAGGCACCCAAGGCGGGAAAGGGCCGGTTTATTTCTACCTATGAGAATGATGCAGATCCCCTTCCTTCCTTTGGAGGAGAGCCGGTATCCTGTGATTTTGATGAGGATTTTACAGCGGGAATTGACAGCTTTACCAACCGGATCTGGGCAGCATTGAATGAAGACAACAAGGTTTCTCTGTTTACCCGCTTCATTGATCTTGCAGGCGGAGAGACGGAGACCAGAATCATCAACAAGAACATTTGAGTGTTTTGCGGTCAGAGGAGGCCTGTTATGAATTCGATGGAACTGAAGTACGGATGCAACCCCAACCAGAAGCCTGCAAGAGTATTTATGGAGAACGGCGGAGACCTGCCGATTACGGTGCTCTGCGGACGGCCCGGCTACATCAATCTTCTGGATGCCCTGAATGGCTGGCAGCTTGTTTCGGAATTAAAGCGCGCGACCGGAAAGCCGACAGCGACCTCGTTTAAACACGTATCTCCCGCGGGAGCAGCCATCGGCCTTCCGCTTTCGGAGATTGAAGCAAAGATCTACTGGGTGGCAGACATGGGGGAGCTGACTCCCCTTGCAAGTGCATATGCAAGAGCAAGAGGCGCGGATCGCATGAGCTCCTTTGGCGATTTCATCTCCCTTTCCGACAAGTGTGATGCCTGCACGGCGAAGCTGATTCAGCGTGAGGTATCGGACGGCGTCATTGCACCCGGCTATGATGAGGAGGCACTGGAGATTCTGAAGACGAAGAAGAAGGGCAATTACTGCATCCTTCAGATGGATCCGGACTATGTTCCGGCTCCCGTGGAGCATAAGCAGGTCTTCGGTGTGACCTTCGAGCAGGGAAGAAACAATGTCGTGATCGATGCTTCCATGTTTGAGAACATCGTGACGAAGAATCATGAGCTTCCGGACTGGGCGAAGGATGACATGGCAATTGCCATGATCACACTGAAGTATACGCAGTCGAATTCGGTCTGCTATGTCAAGGGCGGCCAGGCGATCGGCATCGGAGCAGGACAGCAGTCCCGCATCCACTGCACAAGACTTGCAGGGCAGAAGGCGGATAACTGGTGGCTTCGCCAGTCTCCGAAGGTTTTAAACCTTCCCTTCCGCGAGGATGTCAAGCGGGTGGACAAGGACAATGCGATTGATCTTTATATCGGAGACGAATACGAGGATCTTCTTGCAGAGGGAAGATGGCAGCAGGTATTTACCGAAAAGCCCTCTGTCTTTACCCGCGAGGAGAAGAAGGAATGGCTTTCAAAGAACACGGATGTGGTCCTTGGATCCGATGCGTTCTTCCCGTTCGGTGATAACATCGAGCGCGCCTTCAAGAGCGGGGTAAAATATGTGGCAGAGCCCGGCGGCTCAGTTCGCGATGACAATGTCATCCTGGCTGCAGACAGTCATGATATGGTGATGTGCTTCACCGGACTTCGTCTGTTCCATCATTGATGTCATCATGAACAGTCACCAGTACCGACATGAAAAGGAGTGACCATGCGGGTAGGAACCGGATACGACGTTCATAAGCTGACAGAAGGCAGAAAATGCATCATCGGCGGAGTGGAAATCCCTTACGAAAAAGGGCTTCTCGGACATTCCGATGCGGATGTTCTGCTGCATGCCATTATGGACGCACTTTTGGGCGCGGCGGCGCTCGGAGACATCGGCAAGTGGTTCCCGGATACGGATCCGGAATGGGAAGGAGCCGATTCTCTGAAGCTGACAAAGCGCGTGGGAGAAATCCTTTCTGAACACGGATTTCTCATCGAGAACATTGATGCGACGATCATTGCACAGGCGCCGAAGATGCGGCCGCACATTGACCGGATGCGGGAGAACATCGCAGGCGCACTGGGGCTTGAGCTGGATCAGGTCAGTGTCAAGGCAACAACAGAGGAGCATCTGGGCTTCACCGGAAGAGGAGAGGGAATCTCTTCGCAGGCGGTGTGCCTTCTGACCTCCCCGAGAGACCTGGTCTCGCAGCAGGTTGCACTGAATCTGGACGCCCCCACCGGCGGATGCAGTGGCTGCCCGATGCACGAGGCAGCGGAGTAAGGACAAAACGGATGGGGATCATTCAGACAGTCAGAGAAGAAATTGCAATCATACAGGACCGGGACCCTGCGCTTCACAGCGTCTGGGAGGTTCTGCTTTACCCGAGCTTCTGGGCGATACTCTCGTACAGGAGAGCACACAGGCAGTATCAGAAGGGGCATTATTTCCGCGCACGATGGATTTCGCAGAGAAGCGCCAGAAAGACCAGAATCGAAATTCACCCGGGTGCTGAGATCGGAAAGGGACTCTTTATCGATCACGGGACCGGGGTCGTCATCGGTGAGACAACCATCATCGGCGATAACTGTACGCTTTACCAGGGCGTAACGCTCGGCGGCACAGGAAAAGAGCAGGGAAAACGTCATCCGACGCTCGGCAACAACGTACTGGTCGGAGCAGGCGCCAAGGTTCTTGGCTCCTTCAAGATCGGCGACAACTGCCGGATTGCGGCAGGAAGCGTGGTTCTGCAGGAGGTTCCTGCAAACTGTACGGTGGTCGGCATTCCCGGAAGAATCGTGAAGATGTTTCACAAGGGCACTGCGCTCGATGGCTGCAGCGCTCTGGACCAGATTCACTTTCCGGATCCGGTTCGTACAGATATTGAATGCCTTAACCGCGGGCAGACGGCGCTGGCGAACCGGCTGATCGAAATCGAGAATGAGCTGCGCGAGGAAAAGGCAGAGCGCAGAAAGCTTGCCGCGCAGCGGGATTGTCTTCAGAAGGAGCTTCTGGAGTGCCAGGAAGAGCTGCGGGAGCTTCGCGCGAAATCATAAATGCGGGACGGGAACGGCGGCATCAGACCGCTTTTCCGGAGTCCGGAGAGGAATTGCCATGGGGATTGAAATTTACAACACCGAATCCAAACGGCTCGAGGAATTCAAGCCGATTGAAGAGGGAAAGGTCAGCATGTATGTCTGCGGACCTACCGTTTACAATCTGATTCACATCGGAAATGCGAGACCGATGATCGTATTTGATACGGTTCGCCGGTATTTTGAATACAAGGGATATCAGGTCAATTACGTCTCCAATTTTACCGATGTGGATGACAAGATCATTAAGAAAGCAAATGAAGAGGGCGTCGATTCCTCGGTGATTTCTGAGCGCTATATCAGGGAGTGCCGGAAGGATATGGCAGACCTGAATGTGAAGCCCGCGACCACGCATCCGCAGGCAACGCAGGAAATTGACGGAATGATTGACATGATTCAGAGCCTGATTGACAAGGGCTTTGCTTATGTCGTGAGTGACGGAACCGTGTACTTCTCGGTTCGTCAGGATCCAAACTACGGCAAGCTTTCCCACAAGAATCTGGACGATCTTCAGTTCAACATGCGCGGGATTGCCGTGTCGGGAGAGGACCAGAAGAGGGATCCTCTGGATTTCGTTCTCTGGAAGCCGAAAAAGGACGGAGAGCCCTACTGGAAGTCTCCATGGTGCGATGGCCGTCCCGGCTGGCACATTGAGTGCTCGGTGATGTCGAGAAAATATCTTGGCGAGACCATTGACATTCATGCCGGCGGAGAGGATCTGATTTTCCCTCACCATGAGAATGAGATCGCGCAGTCGGAATGTGCCAACGGAAAGACCTTTGTTCATTACTGGATGCACAATGCATTCCTGAACATTGACAACCATAAGATGTCGAAGTCTCTTGGAAACTTCAAGACAGTCCGGGACATCGATGAGCAGTATGATCCGCAGGTTCTGCGCTATCTGATGCTGAGTGCGCACTACCGGAGCCCTCTGAACTTCTCTGCAGAGCTGATGGAGTCCGCAAAGGCCTCCTATGAGAGAATCGTGACCTGCATGGAGAACCTGAATTTCCGGCTCGCAGGGGCCCAAAAGGCCGAAGCCGGGACGGCAAAGGCGGTTTCGGAAGAGGAGACGAAGGTCCTGCAGGAGGCGGAAAAGTGCCGCGGCGAGTTTGAAGCTGCCATGGATGACGACTTCAATACGGCAGATGCACTTGCAGGCGTTTTCAACCTGGTAAAGGTCATCAATACCGGATCTAATGAGCAGTCCTCCGCAGCCTTCCTGGAGAGTCTTAAGAAGGAGCTGAACGAGCTGTGCGGTGTTCTCGGCCTGATTGCAGAGCGCACGCAGGAAACCTCCGGTGAAGAGGCAGCCTGGGTAGAGAAGATGATTCAGGAGCGTCAGGATGCCAGAAAGGCAAGAGATTTTGCCAGAGCGGATGCAATCCGGGATGAGCTGAAGGAAAAGGGAATCGTTCTGGAAGATACCCGTGATGGTGTGAAATGGAAAAAGGCCTGAGAGAGGAAATCCTCGAATGCTTCCCGCAGAAGCAGACGGACATCCGAATGTATTCACCGCTTGCTCTGGCATTTCTGGGAGACGGTGTATATTCTCTGATTGTCCGGACGATGGTTATTTCAAAGGGAAACCGTCAGGCGGAGAAGCTTCACAATGACACGAGAAAGTATGTGTCGGCACAGGCACAGGCACGGATCGGCGACGCCATCCAGGAGCTCCTCACAGAGGAGGAGGCAAGAATTTACCGGCGCGGGCGCAACGCCAATCCCTATCATCACGCGAAGAATGCGACGCTGGAGGAGTACCTGAAGGCAACAGCGCTGGAGACATTGTGCGGCTATCTCTATCTGAAGGATGAGACTGCCCGGTTTCTGGAGCTTTTAAAGGCGGGAATCGAGCGGGCCGGAATCGGATAAACGAAGCAGCGATAACACAGAAAGGCAGACATGGAACAACGGAAGGTATCAAATCGTAAATTTGCGGAAAAACAGCAGGCGGACAAGGAAGCCGGCATCAAAAAGGGCCAGAAAAAGACGGACGGAACGGTGAAGAACCGCAGAAGAGGAAAAGGAACCGGCAAAGCAGGACAGGGACAGAACAAGTCCTATCTCAACTACAAGCTGGATGACAACACTGCCATCGGAGAGAATGAGAGCAGAATCGAAGGAAGGAATGCTGTGACGGAGGCTTTCCGGAGCGGACGCACCGTGGATCGCCTGTATGTGCTTGACGGCTGTCAGGATGGATCGGTGAACACCATTAAACGGGAGGCTGCCAAGGCCGGAACGCCGATCAAGTATGTCTCGAGAGAAAGACTGGATCAGATGTCCGAGACCGGAAGCCACCAGGGCGTCATTGCCGTGCTGGCAGCGTATCACTACTCCGAGCTCGAGGATCTGTTTGCTCTTGCGGAGAAGAGAAATGAGGATCCCTTCTTCATTCTTCTGGACAACATTGAAGATCCCCACAATCTGGGTGCCATCATCCGGACGGCCAATATCGTTGGAGCACACGGAGTGATCATTCCGAAGGATCGGGCCGTTGGTCTGACCGCAACGGTTGCCAAGGCGTCGGCGGGAGCCATCAATTACACTCCGGTGGTCAAGGTCACGAATCTGTCGGCAACCATTGATGAGCTGAAGGAGCGCGGACTCTGGTTTGTCTGCGCCGATATGGGCGGCACACCGATGACCAGACTGAATCTCGCGGGAGCCATCGGTCTTGTCATCGGCAATGAGGGAAGCGGCGTTTCCCGTCTTGTGAAGGAAAAGTGCGACATTGTTGCATCGATTCCGCAGAAGGGACAGATCAACTCCCTGAATGCATCGGTTGCCATGGGCGTTCTGTCCTACGAGATTCTGCGGCAGCGGGAGATGTAAGGAAGCAGGATGTGATGTGCCGGAAAGAAAGCATGCAGAAGGATTCCTGTTACGACAACTGCACAGATGATCAGCTGATTGAACTCAGTCGCGGAGGGGATACAGCCGCGACTGATTTTCTTATGGAAAAATATAAGGGCCTTGTGCGAAGCAAGGCAAGGGCGTTCCGCCTGCCGGATTTCGGAGATTCGGATGACCTGATTCAGGAGGGAATGCTGGGACTGTTCAAGGCTCTCCGGGATTATGATCCCGAAAAAGAGGCTTCCTTTGCGACCTTTGCGGCGCTCTGCATTTCAAGACAGCTCTGTACCGCGGTGGAGGGAGCCGGAAGAAAGAAGCATCAGGTGCTCAATACGGCGATTTCCTATGATGCGGAGCTCTCAAACGGTGAGAGCAGGACTTCGTCCGCAGAAGGCTGGGGACAAGGCGGGAAGAACACTCTCCTGGATCTTCTTGCTTCGGAGGACGCAGATCCGGAGACGTGCTACATCTCCGAGGAGAGCGCCCGACTGCTGAGAGAGAATATTCGGAAAGTGCTGAGCCCTCTGGAGAGGGAGGTGCTGGATTTGTATCTTGCAGATCTGGACTATGTTCAGATTGCCGGGATCCTGGGAAAGGATCCGAAGTCCACGGACAATGCATTGCAGCGCATCAAAGGAAAGGTGCGGAAAATTATAAAATAGCAGGTTTCTGATCCTGTGAAATCATAAAAACAATCGGATTCGACATCATTTTTCAAATCCGGGAAGAAGTCCCTTTCGAATCGGGAAAAGATATGATATCTTGACTGTGTATCGAAATCGATTGAGCCTTCAGACGCATGGAAAGCCGGCGCCTGCAGACGGAACGGAAAAGGAGCATCGGAAAGGACCGCTATGACCGCATTGCCATGGAAGGAAGTTCATACTTTTTTCGATTACCTGAACCTTGAGGGAAGCGGATTGGCGGAGGTGTCGGGCAATTGCGGAAAGGCGATCGCGGTTCTTGCGAAATACATTCCGATTGGAAGGGTGGAAGCCTGTGTACAGGCGCCCAGGAACAGACTGCGGCCGGAAGGAGAGCAGGAAACCATCCTTTTGTATGAGAGTGACCCGGCGGAGAAGCTCGGAGAGCCCTGCTCCCTGACCATTCCGATTGCAGATGGCGGACAGGCGGTTCAGACGGTCTGGCCTCTTGCGGGAATCGAAAAGAGGTTTACCGAGGAGGAGCAGGAAACTCTTTTCCTGTTCCTGCGGGAGATTTTTCACCGCTTCAGCCGCATGCAGATGGAGGCACTTCTGCTGCGGGCACTTCAAACCGATATGAGTACGGGCGTCGCTTCCCCGGAAGCATTTCTGGAGTATGTGGAGAAAAAGCTGTCGGAGCATGCTCTGAAGAACCGAAGCGTTGTGATGCTCAATATCCACAATTTCAAATATGTAAATAAGCTTCTGTCTTATTCCGAAGGTGACAAGGTCCTCTGGGAGTATGCGAACAAGGTAAAGAGTCTTCTGAATCCGGAGGACTGCATTGCAAGACTGGGCGGAGATAATTTTGTCCTCATAACAGACAGCGCAAGGCTGCGGTTTCTGTTTCAGACACTTGGCGATTTTCACCTCACCTATGTTTTCAGGGGAGAGCAGACGGAGTTTCAGTTCGGAATGACTGCCGGCTATGGTTCCCTGGATGAGATTCAGGAGCCGACGGATGCCCTGGCGATCTGCAGCGTTGCCTATCAGGCAGCAAGGCACAAGGGAGCCGGCTCGGTTGTACGTTTTTCCGAGGAAGTGCAGCAGGAGGTGATGAAACGGCAGAGCATCATTTCCCTGTTCAAGCCCGCGCTTTCGGCGGGAGAATTTGTGGTTTTCTATCAGCCGAAGGTGGCGCTTCGGGATCGTTCCATCTGCGGAGCGGAGGCACTTGTCCGTTGGCTGCATCAGGGGCAGCTGATTTCTCCCGGTGCGTTTGTTCCGATTCTGGAAGAGGAGGGCAGCATCTGCCAGCTTGACTACTATGTGCTGGAGAAAACATGCCAGTTCCTGCGAAGGCGCATCGACAGTGGGAAAGAACCTCTGTGCATCTCCGTGAATTTCTCCCGAAGGCACATGGAGGAGGAAAACCTTGTTCAGAAGATCGTGACGGTGATTGATCGTTACGGGCTGGATCACAGCTATCTGGAGATCGAGCTTACGGAGAGCGAAGACTATCAGGACTATGAGAAGATGATGCAGCTGGTGGAGGGTCTGAAGCAGAACGGAATCGGAACCTCCATGGATGATTTCGGCACCGGCTTTTCCTCTCTGAATCTGATCAAAAAGGTGGACATGAGCGTCATCAAAATAGACCGCTCGTTCATTCCGCTGGAGATCGACTATCCGGAGAAGGAGAAGGACGTCGTCATGTTCTGCAGCATGGTTCAGATGATGAAGCTCCTGAAGAAAAAGACGGTGGTAGAAGGCGTGGAGACGAAGTCGCAGCTGAAGTACCTGGAGGATGCCGGGTGCGAGGTTGTGCAGGGATATATCTTCGACCGGCCGCTTCCGGAGAACGATTTTGTCCGGAGACTGGAGTGCGGATACGCAGAGGTCGGATGAGAGAACAGGCGCAGCAGCTTTGCCCGGAGCAGAATGACAGAACAGGCGCAGCAGTTTTGCCCAAGGCGGTTTATGAAAGCCGCGGGCAGGGCTGCTGCGTATTTTTTAGTGGCAAAAAGAGCACAGACATGTATAATAAACTCTGTGTGTAAAGACTTTGACAGTTAGATCAAGGATAGGAGAACGATATATGATACAGGAAGATCTGGAACGGATCCGGCAGGAGGCACATGAACGTCTGGAGAAGGCGTTTTCTCCGGAAGAAATCAATCAGATCAAGGTTGATTTTCTTGGCAAAAAGGGACAGCTCACCGGTATTCTGAAGGGAATGAAGGATGTTGCGGCACAGGATCGCCCGAAGGTCGGACAGATGGTCAACGAGACCCGCGTCCGCATCGAGGAGGCCATCAGCCAGCATCAGAAGGAAATCGAAGAAAAGCTCCTTGCAGAGCGCCTGAAGGCAGAGAAGATCGATGTGACCCTTCCTGCGAAGAAGGAGACGAGAGGTCATCTTCATCCCAACACCGTAGCGCTTCGTGAGATCGAAGAGGTCTTTATCGGCATGGGCTATGAGGTTGTAGACGGACCGGAAATCGAGAAGGATTATTATAACTTCGAGGCTCTGAACATTCCGGCAGATCATCCTGCAAAGGACGAGCAGGATACCTTTTACATAGGCGGAGAGATGCTTCTTCGCACGCAGACCTCCGGCACGCAGATTCATGAGATGGAGAAGGGACATATCCCGGTTCGCATGATTGCACCCGGACGCGTATACCGTGCAGATGAAGTAGATGCGACGCACAGCCCTGTTTTCCATCAGGTGGAAGGCCTTGTTCTGGACAAGGGAATTACGTTTGCTGACCTGAAGGGGACTCTTGCGGAGTTCGCAAAGGCCATCTTCGGCGAGGACACCAAGGTCCGTTTCCGCCCCCATCACTTCCCGTTCACGGAGCCGTCCGCAGAGATGGACGTTTCCTGCTTCAAGTGCGGCGGCAAGGGCTGCAGCTTCTGCAAGAACGAGGGCTGGATTGAGATTCTCGGCTGCGGCATGGTACATCCGCACGTTCTGGAGATGAGCGGCATTGATCCGGAGGTATATTCCGGCTTCGCGTTCGGTGTAGGCCTTGAGCGTATCGCTCTGCTGAAATATGAAATTGATGACATGCGCCTTCTTTATGAGAATGACAAGCGCTTTATTGATCAGTTCTGAGCAGAGAATGGATTCTGATCGGAAGAAGGAGAGAATGGCTAATGAATACACCGATTTCATGGATTAAGGATTACGTTCCGGAGCTTGACTGCACGGACAAGGAATATTATGACCGGATGACTCTTTCGGGAACCAAGGTAGAGAACTGGAAGAATCTGGATCACAACTGTGAGAAAATTGTTGTCGGCCGCGTGGAGGCCATGGAGAAGCATCCCGATGCGGATCACCTCTGGGTTTGCAGGGTGAACATCGGAGCTGCCTATGCGGAGAACGGCTACAATGAAGAAAATGACGGCCTTCCCACGCACGGAGAAGAGACCGTAAACTGCATTCAGATCGTGACCGGCGCTCAGAACCTGAAGCTTTCGGATTTGGTTCCGACCTGCTTAAACGGCGGAAAGGTTGCCGGCGGTCATGACGGCGGTCCGCTGCCGGAGGATGGCATTAAGATCAAGGCCGGCAAAATGCGCGGACTTCCGAGCGTCGGCATGATGTGCGGAATCGAAGAGCTTGGCGCAACCGGCGACATGTATCCGGAGGCTCCGGAGAATGGCATTTATGTTTTCCCGAAGGAGCAGGAGGCAGAGCTTACTCTCGGCGCAGATGCGATCGAAGCGCTCGGCCTTCATGATACGAATTTCGAATATGAGATTACCTCCAACCGCGTGGACTGCTATTCCATTCTCGGAATTGCAAGAGAAGCGGCGGTAACCTTTGACAAGCCCTTTGTTCCTCCGGTTGTTTCGGTGAAGCATGAGGGAGCAAAGGACACCTCGGATTACGTGGATGTCACGATCGAGGACAAGGACCTCTGCACGCGCTACGTAGCAGCAATCTGCACGAACGTAAAGCTCGGCGAGAGCCCGCGCTGGATGCAGAGAAGACTTGCAAACTTCGGCATCCGCCCCATCAACAACCTGGTGGATATCACCAATTTTGTCATGATGGAATACGGCCAGCCGATGCATGCGTATGATTTCGATACCATCCACGGAGGTAGAATTATTGTCCGCCGTGCGAACGACGGGGACACCTTTGTGACGCTGGACGGACAGGAGAGGAAGCTTGACCGCGATGTCCTGATGATCAATGACGCAGACCGCGCAGTCGGCATCGCCGGCATCATGGGCGGCGAGGATTCCATGATCACGGAGAACGTACATACCGTTCTTTTCGAGGCGGCAACCTTCAACGGAACCAACATCCGCAAGGCCTCCAAGAGAATCGGAATCCGCACCGAGGCATCTGCGATATTTGAAAAGGGACTGGATCCGTACAATGCACTGGAAGCAATGAATCGTGCCTGCCAGCTGATGGAAGAGCTTGGCTGCGGCACGGTGGCAAAGAGCTATGTGGACGTACATGAGGAGCTGCCGGCTCTTCGCAGGATAAAGTTCGAGCCGGAGAAGATCAACGCTTACCTTGGCACCTCCTATACAAAGGAGAGAATGCTGGATATTTTCCAGAAAGAAGAGCTTGTTTATGATGAGCAGGCAGGGGAGCTTGTGATCCCGTCCTTCCGTCAGGATCTTCGTGCAATGTGCGACATCGCAGAGGAAGCGGCACGCTTTGACGGCTATGACAAGGTTCCGTCCACGCTCCCTGCAAGCTCTGCAACCGTAGGCGGCCTTCAGCCGATGATGAAGCTTCAGGATCTTGCCAGAACGGTTGCCATGGATTATGGCTATTCCGAATCGGAGACGTTCTCCTTCGAGAGCCCGAAGGTATTTGATACGCTTCGTCTGGATGCCGATGACGCAGAGCGTCAGGCCATCCGGATTTCGAATCCTCTGGGAGAGGATTTCTCCATCATGCGCACGCAGATGGTGAGCTCAATTCTGACCTCGCTGTCCACGAACTATGCGCGCAGAAACAAGGACGTGAAGCTGTTTGACCTCGGAAAGATCTATCTTGCGAAGAAGCTTCCGCTTGTTGGCTATCCCGATGAGAGACCGCAGCTGACGCTTGGCTTCTACGGAGAAGGAAACTTCTTCACCTTAAAGGGTGTTGTGGAGGATTTCCTGGCCACTGCAGGCGTTTCGGAAAAGGTTGTGTGCGATCCGGATGCCGGGAAGAATTTCCTGCATCCCGGACGGCAGGCCCTGATTGTTCTCTCGAATCCGCACGGCGGCCCGAAAGGAGCACCGGTTCACACCGTGATCGGCTACATGGGCGAGGTTCATCCGACGGTTGCCAGGGCCTACGGCATGAACGACCGCGTATACATCGCGTGCATCGATCTGAAGAGTGTTCTGGAGAAGGCATCCTTTGCGCACCACTACGAGGGCATTGCGAAGTTCCCTGCAATGAGCCGTGACATTTCCATGGTTGTCCCGAAGGAGGTTTCTGCGGGCGAGATCGAGGAGGTCATTGAGCAGCGCGGCGGAAAGCTTCTGGAATCCTATCGTCTGTTCGATCTCTATGAGGGCGCTCAGGTGAAGCCCGGATGCAAGTCCATGGCCTACAGCCTGACCTTCCGCCACAAGGACCGCACGCTGGAGACCGAGGAAGTGGATAAGACCATGAAGAAGATTCTGAATGGTCTGGAAGAGCTGAACATCGAGCTTCGCTCCTGATTGTTAATGTAATACGTCAATGCAATACGGAAGGGCAAGGCCGCACAAAGGCCCTGCCCTTTTTTACAACAATGTGGTCTGGATGGGGATCATGAAGAAAAACAAACCAAACAACTGCATAAAAGCTTCGGGGACGTATCCCAGGATGTCTCCTGCGAAGCGAAAGCGCCTGTCTCCGGAAAAAAGCTGTGACCTTCGGTGGCTGTCTTACCTTCTGATTGTGATTTATGCTTTGTCCCTGATTCCGGTTCTGATCATCGGGAAATACGACTATCCGTCGGCGGATGATTTTTCCATGGGACTTGGAACGCGGCTTGTCTATGAGGCAACCGGCTCCCTCCTTGCTGTGGCCGGCAAAATACTGTCGGAAACCGTGCGCTATTACCGGACATGGATCGGTTATTTTACCTCCTGTCTGTTCACCACCGTATCCCCGGCCACCTTTGGAGAAGGTTGGTATGCGCTGACACCTGCGGTCATTCTCCTGGCCCTTCATGTCGGCGTCGCGGTTTTCTTCTATGCGCTGATGGAAAAGGCACTTGGCATGAACCGCTATGCCCGCCGCTGCATGACGGTGCTTGCGCTTTTTCTGATGGTTCAGCGGATGCCGGAGGGCAGTCTTCGTGTGGAGGCCTTCTACTGGTACAGCGGGGCGGGAAACTATACGCTCACCTTTTCGGCGGGCCTTCTGTATCTGGCCTTTTATGTGCTCTCGGTCTGCGGCGTCAGAAGCAAAAACTGGAGCCTGTTCCTGGTCCTTGCCTGCATCATGGGATTTCTGGCAGGGGGAGGAAACTACCTGAGCGCGCTCTCCTTTGCGGTGGTATCTGTGCTTTTTGCCGTTTATCTGGTGAAAAGGAAAATCGGACGCCTTCTTCCCGCAGCCTTTTATCTCTGCGGATTTGCAGTCAGCTGCCTTTCTCCCGGAAACCGGATCCGGGGAGGAGAGGCAGAAGGGTACGGAGCCCTAAAGTCGATTCTACTTTCCCTTTATTACACCTTGTCCTATCCTCTGAATCAGTGGATGAACTGGGCGGTTCTTCTGATTCTGGCACTGGCCGGCGTGATTTTCTGGATGGGATTTACAGAGATTGAATTTTCCGAAGCGAACGCAAAAGCGGGCGGTGTTGCGGCTTCGGAGAAGGCGGGGGAGACGGTGCGCGGTGCTGCGGCTTCGGAGAAGGCAGGCAGCGGCGCACAGGCGGTACAGCTTCGCTTTGCAGCCCCCTTCCCTGCTGCGGTTCTTGCCTACGGCATCGTGAGCTGCGTTGTGACGCCGGCCCTCTATGCGCAGGGAAATATGGATGCCGGGAGAATCCAGAGCACCTTCTGGCTGCATGCCGTGCTTGTACTGCTCCTTCTGGAGTGGTATCTTGTCGGTGGACTGTACAGACGGTTTTCGAAGCAGCAGAATGCATCGGCAGCGTCCTGTCTGCAGAATGCATCGGCCGTGTCCTGTCTGCGAAATGGTGCAGGCGGTTTTGTCCGGGCGATTCTTCTGTTTTTCATCGTGTTCTCGCTTCTTGCAGTAAAGGGAAATCCGGATTTCTACACCGGAACCAGCGCGGTATCCGAGCTTTTGGATGGCTCTGCCGCGCAGTACGGAAGAGAGAACGAAGAAAGGCTTCGTATTCTGAAAAATTCCAGGGAGCAGGACGCCGTGCTGCCACGCTATACCGTGCAGCCGAATCTTCTCTATTTTGAGGATGTCAGTGAGGATCCGGACGACTGGATCAATCAGAAAATGAGTGAATATTATGGGAAAAACAGTATCCGCGGGATAAGCGGGTAAAGAAAGGAGCAAAAAATGGAACGAGTAAATGTGTGGAATACCTATGATCTGGAGAGACAGAAGAGCTGTTTTACCTTTGCGGAGGATTATCGCAGGTTCATTTCCGAAAACAAGACGGAAAGAGAGTGCGTGGACTCCTTTGTAAATGCGGCGGAGGATGCCGGATACGTAGAGCTCTCCCGTGCCATCGAGGAGGCAGAGAAGAATGGGAAAAAGCTTCAGCCCGGCGACAAGGTATACATGACCTGGATGAATAAGTCGATGGTGCTGTTCCGCCTCGGGACGCGTCCCATGGAGGAGGGTGTCAATATTCTGGGCGCACACATTGACAGCCCCCGCATGGATGTCAAGCAGAATCCTCTGTATGAGAAGGGTGGCTACGGATATCTTGATACCCATTACTACGGCGGCATCAAGAAGTATCAGTTTGTCGCAAGACCTCTTGCCATTCACGGCGTGATCGTAAAAAAGGACGGCGAGACGGTTGTCCTGAATGTCGGTGAGGATGCAGACGATCCCGTATTCTTTATTTCCGATCTTCTGATTCACCTCGCACAGGATCAGATGCAGAAGAAGGCGGCCGAGGTCGTTGAGGGTGAGGCGCTTGACCTCATCATTGGCAATAAGCCGATCATCATTGATGCGAAGACCAAGTCCGGGAAAAAGAAGGAGGAGCTTCCGAAGGAGGCTGTCAAGAATTCTCTTCTCGCCATTCTGGAAGAGATGTACGGCATCAAGGAGGATGATTTTGAGTCCGCAGAGCTGGAAGTCGTTCCCGCAGGTCCTGCAAGAGACGCAGGCTTTGACCGCAGCATGATCCTTGGCTACGGACATGATGACCGGGTTTGCGCATATCCCTCCTTCCGCGCAATTCTGGACGGGGAATTCGACGGGGAGAACGGAGCACCGGAGCGCACCAGTGTCTGCCTTCTGGTAGATAAGGAGGAGATCGGATCGGTCGGCGCAACCGGAATGCAGTCTCATTATTTTGAAAATGCACTGGCTGAGGTCATGAACCTTCGCGGTGAGTACACAGAGCTCAAGCTCCGCCGCTGCCTTGCAAATTCCGACATGCTCTCCAGCGATGTATCCTCTGCCTTTGATCCGAACTGGAGCGAGTGCTTCGATGAGAAGAATACGGCTTTCCTTGGACGCGGAATGGTCTTCAACAAGTTTACGGGCTCCCGCGGAAAGAGCGGCTCCAACGATGCCAACGCTGAGTTCATCGCGCATCTTCGCGATATTTTCAGCAAGGAGGGCGTTGTTACCCAGACCGCAGAGCTTGGCAAGGTAGACGTCGGCGGCGGCGGAACCATCGCTTACATCCTTGCACTGTACGGCATGAACGTTATTGACAGCGGCGTTCCGGTACTGTCGATGCATTCCCCGGCGGAGGCAATTTCCAAGGCGGACCTCTACGAGGCATACCGCGGCTACAAGGCGTTCCTTCGCGATGCCAATCTCAGAAACGCGTAAAACAAGATTCCTCAGACACCACTGTGGATGAGAAGTGCAGGCTGGGGAAGCATCCCTGTTCGATGAAAAATTCGCTGCGGGATGCTTTTCGAGCGGCGGAAGCATCTCTATTCGATGAAAAATTCGCTGCGGGATGCTTTTCGAGCGGCGGAAGCATCTCTATTCGATGAAAAATTCGCTGCGGGATGCTTTTCGAGCGGCGGAAGCATCCCTATTCGGAAGAATTCGTCGCCAAGGATTATTTTCCAGAGACGGATACATCCCTATTTGGAGAAATTCGTCGCCAGGGATTATTTTTCCGAGACGGATACATCCCTATTCGATGAAAAGTCCGCTGAGGGATGCTTTTCCAAGGGGAAATGCATCCCTCAAGGCCATGAAAGCACTTTAGGGATGCATTGACAGCCTGAAAAGCATCCTCACATCTCAGCATCAGCAGATAGAGATGCATTGTTCGCAAATCAGGTGGACTACGGCTCAAACGCAAAGCTGGGGCTCCAAAGTGAAGCCTCAAAACGCAAAGCTGAGACTCCAAAGTGAAGCCTCAAACACAAAGCTGAGATCTCAAAAAGCAAAAGTAAGAACAAAGGCAAGAACAAAGGCAAAAAAACAGCATGAGTGAAATCAACGAGAACATTGCTCCCGCAAACGAGGCGGGAGCAGGGAGCGGGAATGTGCCTCTTGGACACAAGACCGCGGACTATTATTTTGACCTGCCAAAAGAATTGATAGCGCAGGATCCCAATGAGCAGCGGGACGGCTGCAGGATGCTCTGCATTGACCGGAATACTGGTGAGCTGGAGCATAAGGTTTTTCATGACATTATTGATTACCTGGAGCCGGGAGAGACGCTGGTTCTGAACAACACCAGAGTGATTCCGGCAAGACTCCTCGGAACCAAGGAAGGAACCGGCGCAAATGCGGAAATTCTGTTGTTGAAGCGGCGTGAGAATGATGTCTGGGAGACATTGGTGCGTCCCGGCAAGAAGCTTCGCCCGGGAGCGAGAGTGACTTTTGGCGACGGCGCGCTGACCGCAGAGATCATGGATGTTCTGGATGATGGGAATCGCCTGGTGAAATTCTATTATGACGGGATCTTTGAGGAGGTTTTGGACCGGCTCGGTGAGATGCCGCTGCCTCCGTACATCACACACAAGCTGGAAGATCCGAACATGTATCAGACGGTGTATGCGAAGTTTGACGGCAGCGCGGCAGCACCGACGGCAGGACTTCATTTTACCGAGGAGCTTCTGAAAAAGATTCAGGACAAGGGAGTCAACCTGGCTTATGTCACGCTTCATGTAGGGCTTGGAACTTTCCGCCCGGTCAAGGTGGATGATGTGACGAAGCATCACATGCACACTGAGTGGTACAACGTACCGCCAGCTGCTGCAGATCTCATCAACGAGACCCATGCCAGGGGAAAACGCGTCATCTGTGTCGGAACCACCAGCTGCCGCACCGTAGAGTCTGCAGCAGATGAGAACGGCATTGTGCATGCAGGGGCAGACAACACCTCCATCTTCATTTATCCGGGCTACCGGTTTAAGGTGATGGACGGATTGATCACCAATTTTCATCTGCCGGAGTCCACACTGGTGATGCTGGTCTCAGCCTTTGCAGGAAGAGATCATGTTCTGAACGCATATCGGGAAGCGGTGAAGGAGAAATACCGCTTCTTCAGCTTCGGGGATGCGTGCTACTTCCATTAAACAGGACGCTTGTATGCGGGAATCATCCCTGCTGAGCAATTCTGTCGAATCAGGATGAATTTCCCTGTTGGAAATCATCCCTGCTGAGCAATTCTGTCGAAACAGGATGAATTTCTCCGGCGGAAATCACGCAGACAAGCAATCCCGCCGGGAAATGGTGCCCGCCTTACCAATGAATGTTGCCAGCTGAACGTTGCCAGCCTTACCAAGAATGCCGCCGGCTTCACCACGACTTCCGGTACTGGCTGGGGGTGATCCCTTCCACCTTTTTGAAAATACGAGAGAAATAATTGGCATCGCGGATGCCGACACGGGCTCCTGCCTCCTCCAGAGAAATATCGGAGAAGCGCAGGAGCTTTTTGGCTGCTCCGATGCGGGCATGGATCAGGTAATTTCCGATGGTTGTGCCGTACTGCTGGCGAAACCGCCGCATGAGGTAATACTTGTTGAAGTGGAACTGTTCCGCAAGAAAATCGAGGGACAGGTCCTCTGCGTAGTGCAGATCCAGGTAATCCCGGACGTCGGCGATGCTGCTTTCGGAAGGCACACTGCCTCCCTCGCGGTCCGAACAAATGGCAGAGGAGAATTTTCCCTGGGGATTCCAGGCCTCCTCCATGGTCCGTGACAGAAGAGAAGAGAGGGCCTCATTGAGCTTCATATCCCTTGTATAGCAGTCGGAGAGGGAGATGTCGTAAATGCTGTCCAGAAGCGTAAGAAACTGTCCGGTCAGAGCTTCGGTGGCAGGATGAAAAACAGGACCGGAATTCCGTTCCAGAAACTTTCGGTAAATGCCGGGCATTTGACTTCCGTTGAAATGCACCCATTTCAGCTCCCAAAGATTCCGGGAGGTCGTATGTGAATAGGAATTCAGACAGTCCAGGAAAACACAATCGCCCTTGCGCAGAACATAGTCATGCCCGGATACGGACAGACTCCCGCTTCCGGAGACAACCAGGAAAAAAAGGTAAGAGGACAGGCCGCTTCTCTTGCTGGTATGGGGCTTTGCGGCCCGAAGAGAACCGGCCTCCTGCAGGTGAAGAAGGCATTCCCTTGCAAAGGAGGATGGTGTGTAAATGTTTCGATGAGAGGTGACAAGATCACCGTGAAATTCTGCTGTCTGAGCCATAGCCTGCCTCTTTCTGAACGTTTTTCGAACACTTCCGGCACCTGTTTCCTGAGAGAATCCTTTACCGGACTTTTCCCGCGCCTGTTTTCGGGTAACACACACCGCGCTTTCCCCACACTGCCGATGATCAACTTTGTGCTACTGCAAATGCAAAACAGGACAGCATCGTGCATGGAAACATTGAAATCATATGCTATGATTAATATGTTGACATGAAATACGAAATGTCAAGATTGTACCAGTAATAATTGGAAAAGTAACCGCTCCGGACCGCTTCGGGCTTCTTTTGCTTTGCGGCAGGAGCAAAACCATGACAGACAAACAGCAAGACAGAGGAGAAAAAACATGGCAAAGACAGCTCTGATCACCGGCGTTACCGGACAGGATGGCTCCTACCTTTCGGAGTTCCTTCTGGAAAAAGGATATGAAGTACACGGAATCATTCGTCGTTCCTCCGTGGATTATCGCGAGAGAATTGCACATCTGGAGAACAATCCGCACTTCCATCTCCATTACGGAGATCTCGGCGATTCGATGAGCATGATGCAGGTTATCAGCAAGGTTCGCCCGGATGAAATCTACAACCTCGCTGCACAGTCCCACGTTCAGGTTTCCTTTGATGTTCCGGAGTTCACGGCAGACGTGGATGCCATCGGAGTTCTGCGTGTCCTGGAAGCGGTCCGCCTGTGCGGCCTGAAGGATACCTGCCGCATTTATCAGGCATCCACCTCGGAGCTTTTCGGCAAGGTGGAAGAGGTTCCGCAGCGCGAGACAACCCCGTTCCATCCCTACAGCCCGTATGCCGTCGCGAAGCAGTACGGCTACTGGATCGTCAAGGAATATCGGGAAGCCTACGGCATGTTCGCCTGCTCCGGAATTCTGTTCAATCACGAATCCGAGCGCCGCGGCGAGACCTTTGTTACAAGAAAAATAACCCTTGCCGCAGCCAGAATCGCACAGGGACTGCAGGACAAGCTTTATCTTGGAAATCTGTCCTCTCTCCGCGACTGGGGCTACGCAAAGGACTATGTCGAGTGCATGTGGCTGATTCTGCAGAACAAGGAGCCGGAGGATTTCGTCATCGCAACCGGCGAGCAGCATTCGGTCCGCGAGTTTGCACAGCTTGCCTTCCACGATGCCGGCATTGAGCTCGAGTGGCAGGGCGAGGGCATGAACGAAAAGGGAATCGACAAGGCAACCGGAAGGGTGCTTGTTGAGGTTTCTCCGGACTTCTACCGCCCGACTGATGTCGTAAACCTTTGGGGTGATCCCACCAAGGCGAAGACGCACCTTGGCTGGAATCCGACCAAGACAACCTTCGAGGAGCTTGTCCGCATTATGGTAGAGCACGACATGCAGAAGGTTGCGGTTGAACACGAGCAGGAAGAAATCAGAAGGAAGCTGGAGAAATAATCTCCGGGCCGGAAAGGACGTACAGAAGCTATGATGGAAAAAAATGCGAAAATTTACGTGGCAGGCCATCGCGGAATGGTTGGCTCTGCAATTAAGAGAGAGCTGGAGCGCCAGGGATATACGAATATCATCACCCGCACACACAAGGAGCTGGATCTGACCAGACAGGATGCAGTGGAAGAGTTTTTTGCCGCGGAAAAGCCGGATTATGTTTTTCTTGCTGCAGCAAAGGTGGGCGGCATTGTGGCAAATGAGGAAGCTCTGGCCGACTTTATGTATGACAACATGATTCTGGAGATGAACGTTGTGCACAGCGCGTGGAAGAACGGCTGCAGGAAGCTGGAATTCCTCGGAAGCTCCTGCATTTATCCCCGCATGGCACCGCAGCCGATGACAGAGGACTGTCTCCTGTCGGGACCGCTTGAAAAGACCAACGAGGCCTATGCCCTCGCCAAGATTTCCGGCCTGAAGTACTGCGAGTTCTTAAACCGTCAGTACGGAACGGACTACATCTCCGTAATGCCGACAAACCTCTACGGCCCGAATGACAACTATCATCCGACACACAGCCATGTGCTCCCTGCGCTGATCCGCAGATTCCATGAGGCGAAGGAGCAGAACCTTCCCTATGTGACCTGCTGGGGAGATGGCTCGCCGCTTCGCGAGTTCCTCTATGTGGATGATCTTGCAAACCTCTGCGTGTTCCTGATGAACAACTATTCCGGAAACGAAACCGTCAATGCAGGAACAGGAAAGGAGCTGACCATCAAGGAGCTGACAGAGAAGGTGGCAGCCATCATCGGCTACACCGGAGAAATCCGCTGGGATACCTCCAAGCCGAACGGGACCCCCAGAAAGCTCCTGGACGTATCCAAGAGTAAAGAGATGGGCTGGGAAGCAAAGACCTCTCTGGATGAGGGAATCCGCTTGACCTACGAGGACTTCCTGCACAATCCGATGCGGGCAGAACGCTGACAACAACAGGCAGCACGATTTTCTGCCGCGGCAGGTGCTTCAGGACGGGCCCGGCAGACGCCGCGGCAGGTGCGCCCAGAAGTGTGACGGGCGGCACGAACGAAGGAGAGACCAGCTATGCATATTATTCTATTATCCGGCGGATCGGGAAAGCGCCTCTGGCCCCTTTCCAATGACATCCGCTCCAAGCAGTTTATAAAGATTTTCCCTGCGGAAAACGGGGAATATGAGTCGATGGCACAGAGAATGTACCGTCAGATCCGCAAGGTAGATCCGGACGCAACCGTGACCGTCGCGACGAGCCGCTCACAGGTTTCTCAGCTGAAGAATCAGTTGGGAGACGGAATCGGCGTATCTCTGGAGCCGTGCAGACGGGATACCTTTCCGGCGATCGCACTGGCGACGGCGTACCTGCACGATGTGCAGAAGGTGCCGGAGAACGAGCCGGTGGTGGTCTGCCCGGTAGACCCCTATGTAAACGAGGATTATTTTGAGGCACTTCGGAAGCTCTCTGATCTGGCGGAAAGCGACGCCTGCCATCTGACCGTGATGGGAATTGAGCCGACCTATCCCTCGGAGAAGTACGGCTACGTCATTCCGATCAGCAAGGACAAGGTGAGCCCGGTGAAGACCTTTAAGGAGAAGCCGGACGTGGAGACTGCGAAGCAGTACATCGAAGCAGGCGCGCTGTGGAATGCAGGTGTTTTCGCTTACAAGATCGGTTACGTTCTGGAAAAGGCGCATGAGCTCATGGACTTCACCGACTACGACGACCTGTTTGCAAAATACGACACGGTGAAGAAGATCTCGTTCGATTACGCTGTGGCGGAGCACGAGCCGCTCATTCAGGTCATGCGGTTTTCCGGTGACTGGAAGGACATGGGAACCTGGAATACGCTGACGGAGGCCATGGAAGAGCCGGTCATCGGACAGGGCACCTTAAACGATACCTGTGAAAATGTCGATGTCGTGAACGAGTTGAACGTGCCGATCCTCGCGATGGGACTTAAGAACGTTGTCATCGCAGCGTCCCCCGAGGGAATTCTGGTCTCCGACAAGGAGCAGTCCAGCTACATCAAGCCGTATGTGGATGCCATGGACCAGCAGGTGATGTTTGCGGAGAAGTCCTGGGGCTCCTTCCAGGTGCTGGACGTTGAGAAGGAGAGCATGACCATTCTGGTGACCCTCAAGGAGGGACATCAGATGAATTACCACAGCCATGAGCACCGCGACGAGATCTGGAACGTCATCGCGGGCGAAGGCCGTACCATCGTGGATGGCATGGAGCAGAAGGTAAAACAGGGCGATGTGATCACCATGCAGGCGGGCTGCCGCCACACCATCGTCGCCGACACGGAGCTGAAGCTGATTGAGGTTCAGATCGGCAAGGAGATCAGTGTGCATGACAAGCAGAAATTCGAGCTGGAAATCTGATTTCGCTGCAGGAGCATCCGGCCCGGAAACCGAAGAAATCAAGCGGACAACTGAATTCGGAAATCGAAGAGGACCGATTCCGCTCCTCCCTGCAGGAAAGGATTATCTGTGGGGAGGAAGACGGCTTCGGGATGATTTTTCCAAGGATATCCCGCTGACGCCCCTTGCGGAAACCTGGGAGTGCTCGACGCACCCCGACGGACTCTCGCTCCTTGCAGAGGATCCGGACACAACACTCCATGAGCTGCTGCAGGAGAATCCGTGGATGTTCGGCACGCATCCTGCCAAAAGCATGCCGGAGGCGGTGAAAAAAGGCGAGCTGCCTGTTCTCATCAAGTTCATTGACGCAGCCGCCGATCTCTCGGTTCAGGTGCATCCGGACGACGCATACGCAAGGGAGCATGAAAACGGACAGCTCGGGAAGAGCGAGATGTGGTACGTCGTCGACGCGGCTCCCGGCGCGAAGCTTGTCTACGGCTTCTCTCATGATATGGACCGGGAAAGAGTGCGGGAGGCTGCGCAGAACGGAACTCTCGAGAAGCATCTGCAGCGGGTGCCGATCAGAAAGGACGATGTTTTCTTCATTCCGGCCGGAACCGTTCATGCAATCGGCGGCGGGAGCCTCATTGCGGAGGTGCAGGAGAGCTCGAACCTGACCTACCGGCTGTATGATTATCACCGCATCGGGAAGGACGGAAAAGAACGGCCTCTTCACCTGGAAAAGGCGCTTCAGGTCGCAAGGCTCTCTGCGGCAGAGGAGCCAAGGCAGCCGATGCGCGTTTTGAATTATCGCCCGGGCTTTGCCTCGGAGTTTTTATGCAGGTGCCGTTATTTCGAGGTGCGGCGCCTTCTTCTTAATACACAGAGAATTCGGAAAATGGCATCTTTTCAGACAGATGACACTTCCTTTCACGTTCTGATTTGCACAGATGGGTGCGGCGTGATATCTTGTAATAGATCACGTATGCCCTTTTTCCGCGGGGACACCTTTTTTGTTCCTGCCGGCAGCGATGAAATCCGTATTCACGGAATTGCAACGCTGCTCGATGTGAACTGTTGATATCCGGGAATCCCGGATGGAGAAACGGATGCTGCAGCGGGTGCAGGTCTGCCGCAGACATAATTGTGCAGAGAGGAATATGAAAAAATTAAACGGAACCGTGATCGTCACCTATCGGTGTAATGCCAGGTGTACGATGTGCAACCGATATAAAGCCCCTTCGCTTCCCGAAGAGGAAATCTCACTTGAGACCATCAAAAAGCTCCCGCCGATGTATTTTACGAATATCACCGGTGGGGAGCCTTTTATACGTTCAGATTTGAAGGACATTGTGCGGGAGCTCTCGAAGCTCTCCGACCGGATCGTCATTTCAACGAACGGATTCTTCACAGACCGGATTCTGGATCTGTGCAGGGAATTTCCGAATGTCGGAATCCGCATCTCCATTGAAGGCCTGGAGGATACCAACAATGAAATCCGCGGGCTTCAGAACGGCTACCAGAGAGGCTATCAGACGCTCTGCAGGCTGAAGGAGATGGGCTTAAAGGACGTCGGCTTCGGAATGACGGTGCAGGACCGCAATGCGCCGGATCTTGTTCCGCTGTATGATCTTTCCAACAAGCTCGGCATGGAATTTGCAACGGCAAGCCTCCACAACTCGTTTTACTTTGTGGAAGCGAAGAACATCATTCATGACCGCCCGATGGTTGCGCAGCATTTTGAGGACCTCGTGAACCGGCTGTTGGATTCAAACGAGCCGAAGAAGTGGTTCCGCGCGTATTTTAACCACGGACTGATCAATTACATCTATGGGCAGAAGCGCCTTCTTCCCTGCGATATGTCCTTTGACACCTTCTTTATTGATCCCTACGGGGATGTCATGCCCTGCAACGGGACGAAGGCCAAGGAGGTCATGGGCAATCTGAACACCCAGTCCTGGGAGGAACTCTGGAATTCGGAACAGGCGGAGCAGGTCCGCGCCAAGGTCCGTGCCTGTGACCGGCAGTGCTGGATGATCGGCTCGGCATCGCCTGCCATGCACAAATATATCTGGAAGCCGGCTCTCTGGGTGATTCATCACAAGTTCCTGCGCTTCTGGAAAAAGAAGAAGTATTCCATGTATGAAATTCCGGCAGTCCGGGATTTCCGCGACGGTAAGATCACGAAGGAGGAGCTGGATGCCTGCTCGACCTGTGACCTTTCCGGTGCCTGCATCAATAACGGCCTCAGCAGCGCCTCCGAGGAGCTTCTGAAGAACAAGGCCGGGGAGGATTTCGTCGCTGAGGACATGCGCAGACAGAATTTATGACGCCAGAACAGAACAGAAAAAAAACGGTGAAAATCATTGTCACCACACATAAGAAATACCGTATGCCGGCAGATCCCATGTATCTTCCGATTCATGTGGGAGCTGCCATCGAGAAGACGGGAGAGGGGCAGGAGCCGGATCTTGGCTATGTGAAGGATAACATCGGCGCCAACATCTCCTCGCGAAACCCTTATTTCTGCGAGCTGACGGGTCTCTACTGGGCGTGGAAGCACCTGCACACCGATTACATCGGACTGGTGCATTACCGGCGGCATTTCCGCGGAAACGGGAAAACGCACCGCTCCGGAATCCGCGGGGATATTTTTGACAAGGTACTTACCTACCGCGAGCTGGAGCCGATGCTCGGGAAGTACAAGGTGTTCGTCCCCGCCAGGCGCTTCTATGTGATTGAGTCCCTGTATTCCCATTACGAGCACTCACATTACATCGAGCACCTGGATAAGACGAGAGCCATTCTGGAGGCAAAATATCCGGAGTATGTCCCTGCCTTTGACAAGGTTATGGCGGAGCGCTCGGGGCATATGTTCAACATGATGATTATGGAGCGGGAGCTCCTGGATGAATACTGCACCTGGCTCTTTGACATTCTCTTTACGCTGGAAAATCAGGTGGACATCCGGAACTATTCCTATTTTCAGGGGCGCTACTGCGGACGGGTCGGCGAGCTGATTCTGAATGTCTGGCTCTGCTATCAGGTGGAGAGCGGACGGCTTCAGAAATCAGACATCAAGGTGCTTCCTTATCTTTATGTCGAGCACGTCAACTGGTGGAAGAAGGGAAAGCAGTTCCTCCGCGCGAAATTTCTTCATGAAAAATACGAGGTTCAGTGATGGGCTTATCGACGGTCGATGCATTTAAACACATCCGTTCGGAGGAAGCGCTGACGCTGACGGATGAGCAGCTCAAAGACCTGCAGAGGACGTTAAACGGCATGCTCTCTGATCTGGACGAGTGCTGCAGACGAAACGGTCTGACCTACGTCCTGGGCGGCGGCTCCTGTCTCGGGGCAGTCCGCCACCACGGCTTCATTCCCTGGGATGATGACGTTGATGTCAACATGCCGCGGGCGGATCTGGAGAAGTTTCTCGTACTCTTTGAAAAGGAATACGGCGACCGGTACTGGGTGCATTCGCCGCAGACGACAAAGGGATACGGACTTACGCTTTCCCGCATCCTTCTGAAGGGAACCTCTGTCCGCACCCGGGAGGATTTTCAGAACGAAGAATGCGGCGCATTTCTGGATATTTTCCCGATCGAGAATACGTATGACAACAAGCTCCTTCGGAGGCTCCACGGCCTGTCCTGCATGGCAGCAGGCTTTGCGCAGTCCTGCTCGAAGTTTAAGAGGGACCGGAAAGAGCTCCTTCGACTTGCCTCTTCCATTGAGGATCCCGGAGAGAGGAAGCATTACCTGAAGATTTTCCGGGTCAAAATCGCACTGGGCTGTCTTTTTTTCTGGCACTCTCCGGACGGCTGGACAAAACGGTGCGACCGCGTGTACAAACGCTGCACCGATTCGAATTCCGGCTATGTGACGATGCCCTCCGGGCGCGGCCATTTCTTCCGGGAGCTGTATGAGAGGAAGCAGATCCTGCCGGGAGTCCCTATGGCATATGAAGACCGGCAGTATCCGGTGCCTTCGGACTATGATGCCTATCTTACACGGCTCTACGGAAATTACAGGGAGATTCCGCCGGAGAACAAACGGGAGAAGCACATTTTCTTTGCCCCCTTCTGTCTGCAGGATGAGACGAAGGGACGGGAATAAATGGAAAGAGAATAAAAGGGTCGAGAGTAAAAAGGGACAAGAGCAAAAAGGGACGAGAGCAGAGAGATGAAAATAAGAGACATGAATGTCGCATTGATTTTTGCCGGCGGAACCGGAAAGCGCATGAACACCAAGGGCGTTCCCAAGCAGTTTCTGGAGCTCTACGGCAAGCCGATCATCATCTACACGATCGAGAAGTTCGAGAACAATGACGAGATCGACGGAATCGTGATCTCGTGCCTGCGGGAATACATTCCGAAGATGTGGAAGCTGTGCAACAAGTTCCACATCACCAAGGTGCAGGCCATTGTGCCCGGCGGCGAGACCGGACAGGAGTCGATTTATCACGGCCTCTGCAAAATTGATGAGCTGTTCCCCGGAAATTCCGTGGTGCTCGTCCATGACGGCGTGCGCCCGCTGGTGGATTCGGACACCATCACGAATGCAGTCCACTGCGTCCGCGAGCATGGCTCCGCCATCACGGTGACGCCTGCGACGGAGACGATCATCACAGAGTCGAAGAATGGTGAGATCGGCAACATCCTGGACCGCGCAGCCTGTCAGGTCGCGAAGGCACCGCAGTGCTTCTTCATTCAGGACCTTCTGGATGCCCACGAAAAGGCGAGAAAAGAAGGAAGAGAGGATTTTATCGACTCGGCCAGCCTGATGCGTCATTACGGCTACAAGCTGTATGCCGTCGAAGGCAGGACAGAGAACATCAAGATCACGACACCGATCGACTATTACATTTTCAAGGCAATCGTGACGGCAAGAGAGAATTCCAATGCTTTCGGACTTTGAGCCGCAGAGTCCTGAATGACGGCTTCGGGATGCCCGGCTTGGGCGCTGAGTTATAATCCGCTTTGCTCCGTGGCGTCCGGTTTTGGGGCGCAGAGCGATGAGCCGCTTCGCCCCGGGGCGTCCGCCTTGGGCGCTGAGTGATAATCCGTTATGTTCCGGGGCGTCCGGCGTTGGAAGTGAGAGATTTACAGGGAGGATGTTTTATTTTACATGAGTGCAGTAGGACACGTACTTGGCAAGAAATTCAGACGCCTGTTACCCGTGATGGTAGAGGGCAAATTTTTCAAAAGAATCGGCAACTGCTTCAAACAGTTCTTTACATTTCTGGACCGCAAAATCGGCTATGGCTGCCGATGCATTCTGTGGAGACATACGAAGACGAAGGAAAATCAGGTCATGTTCTTCCCGTTCTCCCATTCGGTCGGCTGCAATCTGAAATACATCAGTGATGAGCTGATCCGCAGACAGGCACCCGTGGAGATCTGGTGGAGCGTTACGAATCCCCTGACCACGCGGATCGATGCAGCGGAAATCGTTTCGAAGAACTACGAGGTCAATGAACATGTCCTTCGCCTTGCAGGCGGGCACCGGGTCTTCGGGAAGAAGCTGGAGGAGTGGCTTTCGGAAAACGGCGGGAAAGACAGCGCCAAGGCCCCTTCAAAGCAGGAGGCTGCTGCCAAGGCTCGTTCGGAGCAGGAGACTGCTGTCAAGGCTCCTTCGAAGGAAGAGCTGATGGCAGCGCGTGAGATTCGTAAGATCGAAGCCTTCATCGAAAAGCATGTGCATTTTATAAAGACCAACACCTATGAGTACTTCGAGGCGGCAGCGGCATCGAAGGTGCTGTTCACCAATTCGCTCCTCGGTGATAAATTTTACCCCTTCCCCGTTCGCAAGGATCAGGTGGTTGTGGAGACCTGGCATGGCTCCCTTGGCATCAAGCGTTTTGATCCTGCCCATTACAACACCAATGTGACATGGCCGATCGCGGCGGCAAGAACCGGAAAACTCACGACGCAGATTATTTCCAACTCCTCCTTCGAGGATGGCGTGTTCCGCGAGACCTTCTGGAAGGAGACGCCGATTCTGAAATACGGACATGCGCGAAACGATATCTTCTTCCCGCAGTCGGAGCAGGTGCGCAGTTATCTGAAGCAGCGCTTCTGCAAGGACAACGGACTTTCGGAGGACACAAAATTCGCTCTGTATGCGCCGACCTTCCGGGACGACCACAATTTTGCCGTGTATGATCTGAACGCAGAGCAGACGCTGAACGCGCTGAGAAAGCGCTTCGGCGGGGAGTGGAAGCTGCTCCTTCGTTATCATGACAACGATAAGGGCGGCGAGGACAAGAAGAACACGGTGAAGTCCTACGACGTCATCGATGTCACAAAATATCCCGACATGCAGTCGCTCCTTGCGTTCACGGATGTCGGCATTACGGACTATTCGTCCTGGATTTATGATTACGTGCTGCTCCGCAAGCCCGGCTTCCTTTTTGCCATGGACCGCAGCAAGTATGACAACGAGCGCGGCTTCTACTTCCGTCTGGAGGACACCCCGTTCCCGGTTTCCACGGATTCCGATGAGCTGGAGGAGTCGATCCTTTCCTTTGACGAGGAGCTGTTCCGGAAACGCGTCACAGAATTCCTTTCTGACAAGGGCTGTATGGATGACGGAGACGCATCCGTAAGGATTGCGGATCAGGTCATGGAATGGACTGGAAAATCATGAGAAAACAGCACAATGTCACGATTGATTTTCTTCGCTTTCTCTTCTCGGTGATTGTGGTGCTGCATCATTCCCGGTATGTACTTGGAGATGACAACTGCTATTTTCTCGGCGGCTCACTGGCCGTCGAGTTTTTCTTTTTCGTCTCCGGATACCTGCTCCTTGTCGGCGCAGACAAGGCAGGAAGGAAAAACGGTGCCGGGTACCTGCTCTCTGGCGATGTGGATATGGCAGGGAGGACGGAAGCTGCCGGATACCTGCTCCTTGTCGGCGCGGACAAGGCAGGGAGGAAAAACGGTGCCGGATACCTGCTCCCTGGCGGTGTGGATATGGCAGGGAGAAAAAACGGTGCCGGATACCTGCTCACTGACGGTGTGGATATGGCAGGGAGGACGGAAGCTGCCGGCTTGGAGACGAAAGGCGTTGGTGCCGGGACGACCGGAATCGGCGGGGAGGTGACCGGAATCTGCGGGGAGATGACTGGAATTGGCTCGGAAACGCTTCACTTCATCCTGCATAAAATCAGAAGCTTTCTTCCGGAATTTCTGATCGCCTGGTGGATCGGCTTTGTCCTGATCGGAGTGGTAAGACAGTATGGCGTACTCGATTACCTGAAGGCCTTCGGAAATGATTTCTGGGAGCTTACGCTAGTGAAAATGAGCGGCCTTTTCACGCACGGAATCGACGGAGCCATGTGGTATCTGTCAGCGATGCTCCTTGGTATGGCGATCCTGTATCCTCTTCTTCGAACGAAGCGGGATCTGATGACACATCTTGTGTGTCCGCTGCTCGCACTGTTTCTCTACGGATACCTGTGCCAGGCAGAAGGGCATCCCAGGGACCCCATTGTCTGGCTGGGGCTTTGCTACAAGGGTCTTGTCCGCGCAGTCGCCGGGCTGTGCACAGGCGTTGTGATCTGTATGGCTGTCCGCCGGTTAAAGCGCTTTTCTCCTTCGGGGCTTACGAAAACGGGCAATGCCCTTGCGATCGGAGTCCAGCTGCTGTGCCTGCTTCTTACAATTCGATATATGGCGGAGCAGGAGCCTTCGGAGTATGATTACTTCTATATGTTTCTTCTGATGCTCCTGGTGCTGCTTTCCTTCGCAGGTTTTGGACTGGAGTCTGTTCTGGGGAACAGTCAGCGGCTCCACCTGCTCTCTGCCTTCCTCGGAAAATACAGCCTCTCTCTGTACCTGGGGCACCTGTATTTCGCTCAGCACGTGAATGAGCTCCTTCCGGAAGAGTTGTATTCCGGAAAAATCCGGATGACCGTCTATCTCGCGGCCGCCTTTGCAAATGGCCTGCTCGTGATGGGACTGTCTGCGCTCTATCGCAGGTACAGCCGAGGTGGGAAGAGTTCCGGGACGAAGCCTTCCAGGTCGATTTCCGGGACGAAGACGTCCGGGACGATTTACCAACTCCTTGTGAAGGCAGAGAAGTGATTCTGAGGAAGGAAAACTGTGATTCTGGGGAAGAATCTGTTCTCTGAAGGGATGTTTGCTATGGAGGACTATTTACTTCCCAGAGGAATGCATCCTGATTTGATGAAATACCCGGTCAGGGATGCATTTTGAAGGCGGAATGCATCCTGATTCAACGAAATAGCTCGTCAGGGATGCATTTTCCATGAAACAATAATCCCTGGTGACGAATTTTTCCGAATAGGGATGCATTCGCCTCGGGAAAATAATCCCTGGCGACGAATTCTTCCGAATAGGGATGCATTCGCCTCGGGAAAATAATCCCTGACAACGAATTTTTCCGAATAGGGATGCTTTTTGAAGGAGGAATGCATCCTGATTTGAAGAAATTTCTGCGCGGGGATGATTCTCAGCGGCGGAATGCATCCTGATTTGATGAAATACCCGGAACACAGAATGCAGCTGTATCGGCAGGCCAGAACAGCATCCGCAACTGCCCGGACCGCAGGTTTTCGAAACAGAACACAATACTGTGGCTTCATTTCCGAAACAGAACACAATACTGCGGTCTCATTTCCGAAACAGAACACAATACCGCAGCTTCATTTCAGAAACAAAACACCATTGCATTTAGGAGCAGGTGTTTTAACCATAATCATACATTAAGCCTCGAAAGATACAGAGAGGATGAGAGAATATCAGGGAGGACAGAGAACATGGCGAATAAGGTATTTGATTTCAGCAGCAGTGCAGACGACGGGCAGAAGAAAACAACCGCTGTGCAGGAGGAAATTTGCACCTATACAATCTTCCGGCAGGATTCTGAGACCGCAGATGCCGGGCATCCGATCCTTGTTCTGGAAAATGCGGAGGGCAAGCTTCTGCATCATATCAGCGGAAGCTTCGAGCTTCCGGAGAAACGGACCTCGTTTCATTTTATGGATGCAGGAACGCCTGCAGAGACCGATATCCGTGAAATCGATGAGCGGTTCGAGGATCTTGTTCGCTGGTTGGGAGACAACCGCATCAACGTGCGGCTTTCCGGGCACAATACCGAGCGGGGCTTTTGCGTCTACAAGATTCGAGAGGTGGATTCCGGCGGAGAGACGAAGCTTTCCGCAGAGGACGGATTCCTTCAGTATGCTATTGCGCGTCTTCTTGCGGCCAAAGCACCTGCGGATGCACCGGACGAGGATGCAGATGACATCGAAGGCGATGAGATGAAGCTGACCAGCCTTCAGAGCATCACCGATTTTCTGAATGTGGCGGGAAGATCGCTCCCTCCGCACATTCTCAAATGGGCAAGAAGAAATCTGGTGGTTGCCCGCTCCACGGAAATCGGACCGGATGAGAGAAGGCATGCACAAAGAGCGCTCTCCATTATGCTGAACATTCAGTGGAAGGATACGACCTTTGGCTCCATTGATCCCGTGGAAGCAAGAAGAATTCTGGATGAAGAGCTCTACGGCATGGAAAAGGTAAAACAGCGAATCATTGAGACCATCATCCAGATCAACCGCACGCATACGCTTCCTGCCTACGGACTTCTTCTTGTCGGCCCCGCTGGCACCGGAAAATCACAGGTTGCCTATGCCGTCGCAAGAATTTTGAAGCTTCCGTGGACCTCGCTGGACATGAGCTCCATTCATGATTCGGACCAGCTGACCGGAACGTCCCGCGTCTATGCGAATGCAAAGCCCGGAAGCATTATGGAATCCTTCTACGTGGCCGGGGAGTCCAACATGGTCTTTATCATCAATGAGCTGGACAAAGCAGATTCCAGAACCTCCGGAGGAAATCCTGCGGATGCGCTGCTGACGCTTCTGGACAATCTTGGATACACGGACAACTACATGGAGTGCACCATCCCGACAGGCGGCGTGTATCCGATTGCGACAGCCAACGATAAGAGCCGGATCAGCGAGCCCCTGATGACCCGTTTTGCTGTGATCGACATTCCGGATTATACAAGAGATGAGAAAAAGACGATCTTCTCAAAGTTCTCGCTCCCGAAGGTATTAAAGCGCATGGGAATGCGGCCGGAGGAGTGCGTGGTTACCGAAGAAGGCGCCTATGCCGTTGTGGACCGCTTTGCCTCCATGCCTGGCGTCCGCGATCTCGAACAGGCGGCGGAGCACCTTGCCGCAAATGCCCTGTACCGGATCGAGACACAGGGAATCTCCGGCGTCGTATACGAAAGGGAAGATGTAGAGAAGCTCCTTTGCTCATGATGGGAACGCTTTTGTCGTTGCCGGACAGCATCCCGGTTCGGTAAAAAAGACCAGGAATCAGAGAAAGAAAAACTATGATACAGGATATTGCACCAAAGATCATGCATAACCAGTTCCGGGACTATGGGCCGGAGCAGATGAGGGATGAGGATACCGCTTTTGTTTTTGAGGGAAGAAATGTCCTTTGCCATGTGGACGAGCAGGCAGGAATCTCTTTCCCGAAAGCGGGAGAGCTCCTGGCAGCAGGGGCCTCCAGAGAGCATTTCCGCTATCTTTTTTCCATTGATGATCGGCCGTTCTGGCTGTTTTCCTCCTTCGAAGAGGACGCGGATGCACGAAGCGTGCTTGCGGGCCTGAAAGCGAAGACCTGCGATCCTGGAAAATGTGTATCAGACGAGGCGAGGGTCGGCAGCGATCCCGGAAAATGTGTATCAGACGAGGCGAGGGCCGGCAGCGATCCCGGAAAATGCGTATCAGACGAGGCAAGGACCGACATCAATCCCGGCAGCTGTGCATCAGAACACGCAGAGGATGCGGGTGAATACTCCGTGGAAACGCTTCGTGTTTTACGGCGGACCAAGCCAAAGGAAGAGTGTTATGCGGGAGAGACGGCTTATCATCTGTACGTCTGGTACCGTGACAATAGCTTCTGCGGACGCTGCGGCGAGCACCTTGAATATTCGCACAAGGAGCGCGCGATGATCTGCCCGTCCTGCGGAAATGTGGTTTATCCGAAGATCGCACCGGCGGTGATTGTCGGCATTTTGAATTCCTCCGGGGATAAAATTGTGATGACGCGCTATGCAGGACGTGAATACAAAGGGCACGCCTTGGTTGCAGGCTTTTGCGAGATCGGAGAGACGGCGGAGGATACCGTGCGCAGAGAGGTCCTGGAGGAGGTTGGACTCCATGTCCGCAACATCCGTTATTACAAGAGTCAGCCCTGGGGCTTTGATTCCAACCTGCTCTTTGGCTACTACTGCACCGCGGATGAAGACGAACCCATTCACATGGATGATGGGGAGCTTGCAAAGGCAGTTTGGGTCTCGCGGGATGAGATCGGTGAGGAGGAGCGGAATCTGAGCCTGACCGCCGAGATGATCCTGCATTTCAAGGAGGAAGGAGACAAGATATGCAGTTCTACATGCCGGTAAAGGTTTATGAAGAGGAAGAGTGCGTAAAATGTCACACTGAGGTGTTTACGGCAGCAGGAAGCAAGGCACTCCTTGTCACGGGACGGCACTCTGCGAGGGAAAATGGAGCTCTTTCCGATGTCCTTGAGGTGTTGGAGGAGGCCGGGATATCATATGCTCTTTTTGATGCCGTGGAAGAGAATCCATCCATAGAGACCGTCATGAAGGCAAGGACGTTTGGCTTGAAGGAGAAGGCAGATTTTGTCATTGGAATCGGAGGCGGCTCCCCGATGGATGCAGCCAAGGCCATTGCGATGATGATGTATTACAAGGAAGAGGATGCGGATTATCTGTATGAGGGGCAGGAGACCGGCCGCCTTCCGCTGATCCTCATTCCGACGACCTGCGGAACCGGCTCAGAGGTAACGGGGGCCAGTGTGCTCACAATTCACGCAAAGAAGACGAAAAGCTCCCTCCCTCACAAAGTCTTCGCAGATGCCGCTCTGATCGATGGAAAATATCTTGCTTCCGCTCCGATTTCGGTGATTCGAAACACCGCTGTGGATGCGCTCGGGCACCTCATGGAGAGCTGGTTTAATTCGGCGGCAACAAAATACAGCAGGATGTGTGCAGAAGCAGGACTTACCACCTGGGCACTCGCGCGCCGGGATCTCCTGGAACTGGAACAAAAACCTCTCTCCCCGGAGAGCAGAGAGAACCTCATGCGGGCCTCCGCCTTTGCCGGCATGGCCATTGCTCAGACAGGAACCTCCCTTCCGCATGCACTGTCCTATCCGCTTACATACGATCTTCATCTGCCGCATGGAGTAGCCGTCGGGTATTTTGAGTCCGGGTACCTTGCCCGGATCCCGGAAAACGAACGGAATGAAATGCTGTCGCTTGCCGGCTTCCGCAATCTTTCCGACTTTCAGGACTTCTTCGAAACCGTGTGCGGGAAGATCCTGATCCCGGAAGACGAGCTGCAGCATGCACTCAATGCAGTCGCATCCAATCCCTCCAAATTATCAAAAGCCCCCTTTGCCTGCGGTAAAGAAGAGCTTGCGAAGGTCGTTTTCCATCCATAAAATACGGAAATATTACGTGACAGCAGGTTCAGGAATTTGCGGACCTGCTGTCACCCTTTGATAAGGAGGCGACAAGTTCATTAAGACGCGCAATCTCCTTGTCCTTTTCGGAAATAATCTTGCTATTTTCGGAGATAGTCCTGTTCTTTTCAGAGATAGTCCTGTTCTTCTCGGAAATAATCTTGCTATTTTCGGAGATAGTCTTGTCTTTCTCAGAATTCGAAGCCTGCAGCTGCACAACCTTTGTCTGCATTTCTTCAGTAATTTCATCAATATAGCGCTCTAATTCTTCACACATTTCTGCAGCTCCTTTCTCGGTATTCTTGTATTGATGTACTCTCTCGGAAAGCCTGGGAAACCTGGGATCATTTACCGTCTTCTGCATAAAGCATCGCATCAAATCGGAGATGGCACTTCCGTCATTTACCGCAGTGTTTACATATATCACAGAACTTCCGTCATCAATGAGCGAGCCGTTTTCACGAAGGATCTTGTCCACATGATAAACAGTACGACCACCGTGCAGAAAATCGTGTTCGGTAATGTACACCACGCAGACATCAGGAAGATCCCTGAATCTGGTTCCCTTTTCCGCTTCCTTCCACGTCATTCCGGCAGCGTTATAGCGACACCTTCGAATATGATCATCGTCATCCGCCTTCTGGACTTCGACGTTGATCCGATGCCCGTCACCTGTCTCACAGAAGGAATCCAATCGAACACCCCTGCCGGGAAGGTTGGGAAGCGTGTACTCAGCAATGACCTTTTCTACCGTGAGGGTGTTGTCATTAAGAATGACACGCAGGATTTCTTCCATCACTCCCGGATCCTGTCCGAGAACGGGGAAAAAGGCGTTGTCTATCGGACGAAGCTTCTGTACAAACTCCATTGTCCTGCTGTGAGATGAACGTTTCACCATGCTTCTCCTGTTCCTATCATACCACACCTGTCATGCAGAGACAGAGCGGCAGATAATCATCAATTGATATCAAATCTAATCTGAGAATTTTAAGAAAGTCCGCAACAGAAAGGAGCTTGCAAAGCCCGAAGATAAGAAAGCCTGCGGAAGGTGCCTGTAAAGCTCAAGGATAAGAAAGCCTGCGGAAGAAATGATTGTTGCCACTGAGTATAGAATAAAGAAGAATAAAAAGGGTACGGTACGAAACCGTACCCTGCTCTGTCAAACCAGAAAGACCTTGCCGGTCAGTGATTGTATTCTAATCGCAAAATACGTGACAACAGGTTCAGGAATTGGCGGGGCTGCTGTCACCCTTTGATAAGGAGGCGACAAGCTCATTAAGACGCGCAATCTCCTTGTCCTTTTCGGAAATAATCTTGCTATTTTCGGAGATAGTCCTGTTCTTTTCAGAGATAGTCCTGTTCTTCTCGGAAATAATCTTGCTATTTTCGGAGATAGTCTTGTCTTTCTCAGAATTCGAAGCCTGCAGCTGCACAACCTTTGTCTGCATTTCTTCAGTAATTTCATCAATATAGCGCTCTAATTCTTCACACATTTCTGCAGCTCCTTTCTCGGTATTCTTGTATTGATGTACTCTCTCGGAAAGCCTGGGAAACCTCGGATCATTTACCGTCTTCTGCATAAAGCAACGCATCAAATCGGAGATGACACTTCCATCATTTACCGCTGTGTTTACATATATCACAGAACTTCCGTCATCAATGATCGAGCCGTTTTCACGAAGGATCTTGTCCACATGATAAACGGTGCGGCCACCATGCAGAAAATCGTGTTCGGTAATGTACACTACGCAGACATCAGGAAGATCCTTGAACCTGGTCCCTTTTTCCGCTTCTTTCCAGGTCATTCCGGCAGCGTTATAGCGACACCTTCGAATATGATCATCGTCATCCGCCTTCTGGACTTCGACGTTGATCCGATGCCCGTCACCTGTCTCACAGAAGGAATCCAATCGAACACCCCTGCCGGGAAGGTTGGGAAGCGTGTACTCAGCAATGACCTTTTCTACCGTGAGGGTGTTGTCATTAAGAATGACACGCAGGATTTCTTCCATCACTCCCGGATCCTGTCCGAGAACGGGGAAAAAGGCGTTGTCTATCGGACGAAGCTTCTGTACAAACTCCATTGTCCTGCTGTGAGATGAACGTTTCACCATGCTTCTCCTGTTCCTATCATACCACACCTGTCATGCAGAGACAGAGCGGCAGATAATCATCAATTGATATCAAATCTAATCTGAGAATTTTAAGAAAGTCCGCAACAGAAAGGAGCTTGCAAAGCCCGAAGATAAGAAAGCCTGCGGAAGAAATGATGGTTGCCACTGAATACAGAATAAAGAACGCTGAATGGAAAACATAGAAATGGCTGATTTGAAAAGCGAACGCGAACAGCAATGAGAGTAGAAAAAAGGTACGGTACGGAACCGTACCCTGCTCTGTCAAACCAGAGAGACCTTGCCGGTCAGTGATTGTATTCTACAAAACCAGACTCCCAAAAGTCCAGTGGGATACTGTACAAACCGATTCGGATAAATATGTATAAATTGATCAGAAACGAATAGGGTCTGCAGAAGCATCTCAATTTGGAAGAATGTTCATCCAGAGATTATTTTTAGTGAGAGAGATCATCTTAATAAAGAGAAAAGCTCATCCAGGGATTACTTTGCGGAGGCAAAAGCATCTCTACAAAGAGAAAAGTTCATCCAGAGATTATTTTGCGGCGGCAGAAGTATCTCTGCAAAGAGAAAAGTTCATCCAGGGATTATTTTGCGGAGGCAAAAGCATCTTTGCAAGGAGAAACGCTCATCCAGGGATTATTTTGCGGAGGCAGAAGCATCTCTGCAAAGAGAAACGCTCATCTAGTACAGCCGTCACCAATTAACTGGACTTTATAAGTGGCAAAGACTCAACTT